>ERZ781272.657-NODE-657-length-19184-cov-12.114590_pt1 | contig 19184 bp, 16 predicted proteins | sample MGYA00375850_ERZ781272 | MGnify/ENA primary metagenome ERZ781272 (study PRJEB29790, sample SAMN06051246) | human gut metagenome | host: Homo sapiens | place: USA: Cincinnati, Ohio | collected 2013-06-21 | study: EMG produced TPA metagenomics assembly of the Gut...
CGAACTTCATCCAAGCGAGAGCGGGTTGCGAATAAACTATGTTTTTCATCACATATATACAGTTTTTAATTTGTGCAAATTGATGATTCAAAATATAAAACGTGCTTTTGACACTCGGATCATAGTAGTAATTGCAAAGGAGAAAAGAAATGATTTCAATTTTATTGGTAGTAATTTACATTGCTTTTATAAGCTTAGGTTTACCTGATTCAGTATTAGGTTCGGCTTGGCCTTCAATGTATGGTGAGTTAAATGTAGCGGTTTCATACGCCGGTATAATAAGTATGATTATAGCTGGAGGTACAATTGTATCCAGTCTCTTTAGTGATAAATTGATACGTAGATTAGGAACAGGCTTAGTGACAACTATTAGTGTTGCAATGACAGCAATTGCATTGATGGGATTTTCCTTTTCAGATTCTGTCTGGCAATTATGTCTATGGGGAATTCCTTATGGACTAGGTGCTGGAAGTGTTGATGCAGCACTTAATAACTTTGTTGCCTTGCATTATAAATCCCGTCATATGAGTTGGCTTCATTGTTTTTGGGGAATAGGTGCTACAGCTGGTCCAATTATTATGGGGCAGTTCTTAACTAATGGACTAAGTTGGAATTCAGGATATCTAACTATAGGAATTATACAGATCGTTCTTGTAGCTGGTTTAATTATTACATTACCTCTATGGAAGGTAAAACAAGAAGAAAAGAAAGATGAGACAGTTGAAGCAAAAAGTCTTAGTATAAAGCAGACGATTAAACTGCCAGGAGCAAAGGCTATCTTAATTGCTTTCTTATGTTATTGTGCGATAGAATCTACAGCAGGTTTGTGGGCTAGTAGTTACATGGTTTTATATAAAGGAATTAATTCACAAACTGCGGCCAAATGGGCATCATTATTTTATCTTGGTATCACAATAGGAAGATTTATTAGTGGCTTTATAACAGATAAATTAGGTGATAAAAATATGGTAAGACTTGGGCAAGTATTTGCTGTAATTGGTATTGTGGTTATGGTATTACCATTAAGTAATATGGCAACTCTTGCTGGGTTAATCTTATTAGGTTTAGGTTGTGCGCCTATTTATCCAAGTTTATTGCATGCGACACCAGATCACTTTGGTGCAGATAAATCGCAATCAATCATGGGAATGCAGATGGCAAGTGCATATGTAGGTAGTACAATCATGCCTCCGATTTTCGGCTTTTTAGCAGATATAATTAGTATCAATCTATATCCATTTTATATCATGATTTTTATTGTTTTAATGGTGGTAATGGTTGAAAGAATGAATAAGGTTCATAACTAATAGATAGTATTATTAAATTATGATCAATAAGATGATTCGATGGTCAAAAGGTCTATTTTAGAATTTTTGACTATCGAATCATAAAATGTTTTAAGGTAGTTTTTTTAGTAAGTTATATTTGGTTAAATATGTATATATTTGATGATAGTTGTATTAACTCTTTTTTAGCACCAGAAGAATTGACATTCAAAAAAATATACTTTATAATATATAAATCGAGTAGCTATTGCGTAAGTCCAGATAATATTCTTCTGGCTACGCTTTTTTTTTGACTAAAATGATAGGGTATCAAAAAAACTTTTGATACCTAAAACTAAAATTTACAAAGGAGATGAGCAGAGTAAATGTATAAACAACTTGCTAAATCAATTCGGGAATTTAAGAAAGATTCCATAAAGGGTCCCGTATTTATTACACTTGAGGTGCTTTTAGAGTGCACTATACCTTTTGTTATTGCTCAGCTTGTGAACCAAATCAAAGCAGGCTGTGAATTTAGTGTTATTGCCATGTATGGTGCTATCTTGGTGGTAATGGCTGGATTATCACTAACGTTTGGAATAATTGCAGGAACAGCATGTGCCACTGCATCAAGTGGTTTTGCACGCAATTTAAGACAGGATATATATTATAAGATACAGACATTTTCTTTTGAGAATATGGACCGTTTCTCAACGTCATCACTGGTTACTAGACTTACAACAGATGTGTCTAATGTTCAGAATGCCTATATGATGATTATAAGAGCGGCAATTCGATTTCCTTTAATGTTAATATTTGCATTTACCATGGCTTTTTACATGGGAGGAAAAATGGCTTTTATATTCCTAATTGTTGTGCCTATATTAGGTTTCGGTTTGTTTCTTGTAATTCGCAAAGTAATGCCGATTTTTAAGAAAGTATTTCGTAAGTACGACGCATTAAATACTTCAATACAAGAAAATGTTAAAGGCATGCGTGTGGTAAAATCCTATGTTCGAGAAGAACATGAAAAGATGAAATTTGATGGGGCAGCTAATGATATATGTGCTGACTTTACAAGAGCAGAGAAAATATTAGCAATCAATAATCCATTAATGCAGTTTTGTCTATATACAGTTATGGTTTTCGTACTATTCTTCGGATCATATACAATTATAACTTCGAGAGGAATGGACTTAGATGTGGGACAGTTTTCGGCATTATTAACCTACAGTTTTCAGATTCTTAGTAGTTTAATGATGTTATCTATGGTGTTTGTTATGATTACAATGGCAAGTGAATCAGCAAGTCGTATCATAGAAGTATTAGATGAGGATAGTAGCCTTACAAGCGCAAAAGATGGAGAGAAAATTGTAAAAGATGGTTCTATAGATTTTAAAAATGTAAGTTTCAAATATTCAGAAAAAGCAGAGAAAATGGTTCTAGCTGATATTAATTTGCATATAAAATCAGGCCAGACCATTGGTATTATTGGAGGAACAGGGGCTTCTAAAACTTCTTTGATTCAATTAATACCACGACTTTACGATACTACAGAAGGTGTTGTTAAAGTTGGAGGTCTTGATGTTAAAGAATATGATTTGGAAGCATTACGTAATCAAGTAGCTGTAGTATTACAAAAGAACGTACTTTTTTCTGGTTCAATCAAAGAAAATCTACGATGGGGAAACAAAGAAGCTACCGATGAAGAAATTATCGAAGCTTGCAAATTAGCACAAGCAGATGAATTTATTCAAAGATTCCCTGACGGATATGATACTTATATTGAACAGGGTGGTACTAATGTATCTGGAGGGCAGAAGCAGCGTCTATGTATAGCACGCGCTTTACTAAAAAAACCAAAAGTTTTAATTCTAGATGATTCTACAAGTGCTGTAGATACTAAGACCGATGCTATGATTCGAAAGGCTTTTAGAGAATTCATTCCTGAAACAACTAAAATCATTATTGCCCAAAGAACAGCATCAGTTGAAGATGCTGACCAAATTATCGTTATGGACGGTGGTTCCATTAGCGGTATTGGAACACATGCCGAGCTCCTAAAGACTAATCCAATATACCAAGAGGTATATCAATCTCAGAATAAGGCAGGTGATCAGGATGAAGAATAATAGTAGTAATAATCGAAAAGGTGTTTTGGGACGTTTGATTAAGACAATATTTGAATTTTATCCAGTTTTATTACCAATCGTAGTTGGTTGTATAATTTTCAATGCAGTTGTATCATCGATCCCCGCAATCTTTATGCAAAATATTATAGCAGCAGTTGAAAACACTTGGCAAAGCGGTGATTGGAGTGCAGTTTCAGGTGAAATTACCAGACTTGTACTTCTGCTAGTTGTATGTTATGTACTTTCGCTAATCGCTTCCTTTACATTTAACCGTTTGATGGCTATCATAACGCAAGGTTCCTTAAAGAAATTCCGTGTTAAGATGTTTAATGGAATGCAAGATTTACCTATTAAGTACTTTGATACCCATAATCATGGTGATATCATGAGTTATTATACAAACGATATTGATGCATTACGGCAGATGATATCACAGAGTTTACCTCAACTTATGTCGGCTGGTATTATTGTACTATCTGTATTTTGTATTATGATGTATTATAGCATATGGTTGACTCTAGTCGTATTAGTCGGAGTAATCTTTATGGTTGTAATCACCAAAAAAGTGGGTGGAAATTCCTCTAAATACTTCATTCGTCAACAGATGGCTCTTGGTGAAGTAGAAGGTTTCGTTGAAGAGATGATGAATGGACAGAAAGTAATTAAAGTATTCTGCCATGAGGAAGAAAGTAAAACGGATTTTGATAAAATCAATAATCAATTATTTAGAGACTCACAACTTGCCAATAAATATGCTAATACATTGGGACCAATATTAAACAACATCGGTAATATTCTCTATGTTGCTGTAGCCTTAACGGGTGGTTTGTTAATGCTATCTAATGCACCAAATCTAAGTATATCAGGACTTGCTATAGGTATTAGCATTGTTGTTCCATTCCTCAATATGACGAAACAGTTTGCAGGTAATATAAATCAAGTATCGCAACAGATTAATGCGGTTGTTATGGGGCTTGCAGGAGCAAATCGTATATTTGAATTGATTGATGAGCAGCCAGAAGAAGATCATGGCTATGTTACTTTAGTTAATACAAGAGAAGAAAATGGACAGATTGTGGAATGTAATGAGCGCACAGGAATGTGGGCATGGAAACACCCTCATAGTGATGGAACAGTAACGTATACGAAATTAACAGGCGATGTTCGTATGTATGATGTGGATTTTGCATACGAAGAAGGCAAAACAATCTTACACGACATCACTCTATATGCAAAACCAGGTCAAAAGATTGCCTTCGTAGGCGCCACTGGTGCAGGAAAAACTACAATTACGAACCTAATCAACCGTTTTTACGATATAGCAGATGGTAAGATTCGTTATGATGGAATTAATATCAATAAAATAAAGAAATCTGATCTACGTCGATCCCTTGGAGTAGTATTGCAGGAAACAAATCTATTCACGGGAACAGTTATGGATAATATCCGTTATGGTAAGTTAGACGCCACTGATGAAGAATGTATAGAAGCAGCGAAATTAGCTGGTGCTCACGATTTTATAACACGCCTACCAAAGGGATATGAAACGCCATTAAGTAGTAATGGTTCTAATCTTTCACAAGGACAGCGTCAGCTCTTAGCTATTGCACGTGCAGCGGTTGCCGATCCACCTGTTATGATACTTGACGAAGCAACGTCGTCTATAGACACTCGTACAGAAGTAATTGTACAACGTGGTATGGATGCGTTAATGAAAGGACGAACAGTATTTGTAATTGCCCATAGATTATCTACGGTTAAGAATTCGGATGTTATTATGGTGCTTGAACAAGGACATGTTGTGGAGAGAGGCAGTCACGATCAACTGATTGCAGAGAAAGGCAAATATTATCAATTGTACACAGGTGCTTTTGAGTTAGAATAAGAAAAGATCTAGTATAAATGAGAAGATGTTAAACAAAGTAAAATATCTCCTTAAAAAGTCGAACATTTTCTTAAAAGGTCGAATATATTATTATTGAGTAAGTACTTTATTGGTTAAGGAAATGAATGATAATATAATCGATTTTGAAGTTATACAAAGAGGTTTGAAAAATGGCATGTATCAATTCATTGGTTCAGGGTCATCAAGAAGAGTATTTGATCTTGAAAATGGTTATGTAGTAAAGTCCGCTTTAAACTATGGAGGGATTACTCAAAACAAGATGGAATATAATGTATATAACCAGGAAAAAAATGAATTCTTTGCTCCAATACTTGCGATATCTGATGATACTAAATTGCTAATTATGAAAAAAGGTGAGCGATTATGGAGTATTAACCAAATATTACAATATTATCAGGTCTATAATATGAGAGAATTAGTAAGCAATTCTTACTTTATGGAGATAAGACGAACATATGGGTTAGCAGCCGGAGACCTGGTTAGGAAATCTAGTTGGGGTATGATCGACCAAGTACCTGTATTGGTGGACTATGGCTATACTGGTCGTAGAAGACGTTAGAGATAGAACAAAAGGAAGACAATATGCAAGTAATAATCTTACATGTTGTCTTCCTTTTTTTGTTAGTATACAATATAGTTGTCAATATTATTAAAGTATATATTGTAGATGATTTGAGAAACTATGAGAGTTAATAAGATAAATATTTTATAAGAGGAGGACCATTATGCCGAAAGTTGTGAGTAGGGGATATCAAAAAGAAGATACCTATCAATTCAATGAAGAAGAGAAGACTAAATTAGAGAAAGCAGCTTATGAATTATATTTTCTATTAAATCAAGGATATCCAATAAAACAAGCCGCAACTTTTATCGGGAACCATTATATGTTCTCTGAGAGACAGAGATTAGCCTTAGTCCGAACGATTTCTTCTTTTGAAGATTGTAATAGCAGATTTTCCAAACAGATTATTAATTTTAATGATGTCGATACAGTACACATTGATGGTTTTAATACGATTATCACATTAGAAGTCGCATTATCAGGTTCTCCTGTATTCAGATCGTTAGATGGAACTATACGGGATTTGGCCGGACTTCGAGGTAATTATCGTATTATAGATAAGACAGAGAAGGCGATTCAACTTATCTATCAATGGCTTGTATCGAAAGAAATTCATGAAGCTTTCTTCTATTTTGATTCTCCTGTGTCCAATTCGGGGAGATTAGCCAATATGGTAAGTGAAATGGGTGAATTGTATGAATTACAAGTACAAACTTACGTCATACCAGATGTTGATATAACTCTGGAGAAGAAAGACAATGTAATTACCAGTGACGCTATCATTCTTAATAAATGTATCAGTTGGTTGAATATGAATCAGGATATAATAGAAGAAATTAATGGGGTATGGGAGGTTTCGCTTTGTAGTAAGTTAAGCATTAATTGAAAACTTCTATTTTAAAAGGAGAGTTAAATGCATAAAAGTAATGATGTATTTAATTCTTTTTAAATTAATGCAAATACATATAGACAAGTATGCAATCATTTATTATGATAAAGTCAAGAAACAAAAGATAATATAGTAACGGAGGATTGACATGACAGAGAAAGAAAAGGCAGCAGCAGGTTATCTATATGATAACAACTATGACAAAGAATTAGTGAAAGAACGAACAATATGTAAGGATAAATGTTTTAAATTTAATCAATTGATGCCATCACAATATGAGGAACAGAAGGCATTAATCAAAGAAATTATGGGAAAAACAAAAGAAAATTTTGTGATTACAGCTCCATTTTGGTGTGACTGTGGTTATAACATAGAAATCGGAGAGAATTTTTATACCAATCATAATTGCGTAATTCTTGATTGTGCCAAGGTTGTTTTTGGTGACAATGTATTCATTGCACCGAATTGTTGTTTCTCAACAGCAGGACATCCAATTGATGCAGAGCAGAGAAATCAAGGGCTAGAATATGCATATCCAATCACTGTTGGTAATGATGTATGGTTTGGAGCGGGTGTAGTGGTTCTTCCAGGAGTTACAATTGGAGATAATACTGTTATCGGAGCTGGTAGTGTGGTAAATAAAGATATTCCTTCCGGTGTTATTGCAGTGGGTAACCCATGTAAGCCAATTCGTAAGATAACAGAGGCAGATAAAGAGAAATATAAGATGTTGAAATAATTAGATTGAAATAATCAAGTTGAATAAAGCAGGTAGGGTATATTCTGTTTCGAATATATCCTACTTGTTTTATTAGACTTTCCTTGATTACATTTGTGCTAAGTCAAGTTATTCATTAATATTATAATATTATTCATATGGACTTTTAAGTGGCTTTTGTTCAGCACTCCATGGAATTGTATCTTCAAATTTATATATTTCTGTTCCATCGTTAGAATATCCTAAAATTTCAAATTTGGTTCCTTTGAAACCATTCATATAGACCAACCATATTCTATAATCGTCAGTTTCAATTATCTTAGCGTCTTTTATTTCTGAACTATTAGTTTGTTTCACACTAACTTTGTCTATCTTATCGTTAAGTATTACTCCAAAGTATATTGGTAAAGAAGTTTTCTTAATTGCAGGAAAGTATTGAGCCGTCAAATCTATTTTGTCCAATCCCTCAAGGGAAGAAACTCCGCTATATAGATCCTTATAACCAAATATATTTTTGCTAACAAACGCAGTAGAAAGATATTTGTTAGAGGTATCTGTATTACTGATAAAAACTATACTTCCTTTATCAGTAGGCTCTTCATGTATTATTTTTAAATTGTTATATGTTTCAATACCTAATGCTTGTTTGATACTATTTTTTCTATCATTAGAATTAATTACTATACTTATTACGAATACGAGTAAGACAATGATTAATGAACTTATGACTATAATCTTCTTCTTAATATTCATCCCCTCCTTACTATATGCTTAACTATAAGTTTATCAATTATTTGTTTGCTTAGTATTAAATTATAACAAATATAACAAATAATTACAATAATTTCAGAGATATAGAATGAGTATTTCATTTTTGAGTATAGACAAAAAAAGTACCAACTAGAAATGAAACACTAGGATTGGTACTTTTTATAAGTTATGTCATGTTACGTAAATGCATATAAACCGTATTTTTTGATATACCCATATATGTTGCCACTTTAACTACCGAATCCTTTAAATTAAAAATTCCTTTCGTATTTAAGTGGCGTATAATTTCTTTGTTTTTATTAGAAGTAGATATATCAAGATTCTGCATTACGTTTAATCTTGCTTCTTCAAGGGCAGATATAATTAATGTATCAATATCTTCTGTAAATGTTTCTAAAACTTCATCTTTTGATTGAAAGTCTGATTCGGATGGTATGAATTTAGATAGGATATCTGATAAGGGCAGGTCAGTATAAAAATTAATGCATAATAAACCAATAATTCGATCATTCTCTCCTGTAATTGGAATTGTTGTGGATTTCATTATTACTCCATTTTTATGTTTATTAAAATAACTTAAGGATTTTTTATCATTATTATTTTTAAGTGTTTCTAGCATAGAAAGGGCGAGATCTGTAATGGGTGAACCTTTTGATCTGCCAGTATAATGGCCATTGATAATTTTAATGATAGATTGATCAAGATTTTCAAGGCTATGAAGTATTATTTCATAGCCATTACCAAGATAATCGGCTAGTCCATCAACTAAGATTTTATATGATGATAATATTAATTTTTCGCTTTTTGTAAGAATAATATAATTTTGATTCAATTTGTATTCCTCCTAATGAAAATAATTCCTATCTCTAGTATAGGTTTATTTTGTTATGAATGCAAGAATAAAATTCATCAAGTGAAATAGTTTTTATCTATTTCCTACAAAAAAAATCAAAAAGATTGTGCAAGATAATGAACAGAAATTCATTGACTAAAATCTATTTCACTATTATAATGAAAATATAAGAAAAGGAGGAATAATATGTTAAGAAAATTAGAAACAAATAATGCACCAGCAGCTATTGGTCCTTATTCACAAGCAATTATACATAATAATTTATTGTTCGCGTCAGGACAAATACCTGTAAATCCTGAGGATGGGCAAGTAGTTGAGAGGGATATCTTAGTACAGACAAAACAAGTTATGGAGAATATATCAGCTATCTTAAAAGAAGCAGGGACAACTTTCGATCATGTAATAAAAACTACCTGTTTCTTAAAGAATATGGATGACTTTGATAAATTCAATGAGATATATGCAATGTATTTTACAAGTAAACCTGCTCGTTCTTGTGTGGCAGTGCAAAAATTACCTAAAGATGTTCTTTGTGAAGTGGAGATTATTGCATTAATTAATCAATAATCTATATGATGTAATATAATTAATAACATATATAAGAGGAGGTCTATGATGAATAATAAGAAAGAGCAAAACAAAGTAGAAAGAATTAAAAAGGAACCAACCTTATTTCTAGCAGTATTGCCAATTATCATTATGGTGTTATTATTGGGTGTTGGGTATGGTGTTTTTGGTTTAAGTCCAGAAATACTTATGCTTGTATCAGCAGCATGCGCAGGAATTATTGCACTTGCACTAGGGTATACTTGGGATGATATTATGGATTCAATTGTATCAAAATTATCAAAAACCATGCCTGCTATATTTATTTTGATTATTGTTGGTTTGTTAATTGGTACATGGTTGATTGGTGGAACAATTCCTATGATGGTTTATTATGGTCTAAAAATCATTAGTCCTAACTTTCTAATCATTACATCATTTATAGTAACTGCTTTTGTTTCCATTTGTACAGGGACCTCTTGGGGATCAGTAGGTACGGTTGGTGTTGCAATTATGGGAGTAGCAGCAGGTATGGGCGCTCCACTTCCAATTGTAGCAGGAGCAGTAGTTTCTGGTGCTTACTTTGGTGATAAATTATCACCACTTTCAGATACGACTAACCTAGCTCCAATAGCAGCAGGTTCAAAATTATATGATCATATAGCCCATATGCTTTGGACAACGGGCCCTGGATTTGCTATTTGCGCAATTGTTTACACTATAGTTGGTCTTAAATTAGATGTTGGTGCTACTGGTGCACCAGAAAGAATTAATCAAGTTTTAGGTTCTGTGGAAAGTATTTTTAATTTTAATATTTTATTATTAATTCCAGTTATTATTGTTTTAGTAGGTTCATTACTAAAGAAACCAACGATTCCAGTAATGTTACTTTCAAGTGGAATTGCAATATTTAACGGAGTGGTTTTTGAAGGGTTTACTTTACAACAAGGATTTACATCTGCTATAGATGGTTTTAGTTTATCAATGGTTAATGTAGCTGGGTTTGACGCAGCAACATTAGTGCCTGATGTTGCAAGACTTCTTGAAAGAGGTGGCATGAAATCAATGCTAAGTACGGTATTAATAGCATTTTGTGCTTATGGATTTGCTGGTACATTGTCAGTAACAGGATCTCTTGATATTGTACTTGATAAATTGACAAAGTCTGTAAAGTCCACTTTTGGATTAGTATCTGCAACAATAATATCATGTATAACAGCCGTATTTGTAACCTCAAATGGTCAATTATCAATTCTTATACCTGGTGAAATGTTTAGCAAAAGTTATATAAAAAGAGGATTACAGCCTAAAAATCTCTCAAGAACTCTTGAAGATTCAGCGACAGTAGTAGAGCCTATAGTTCCTTGGACTGCTGCAGGTGTATATATGGCTACGACATTAGGTGTACCTACATTAGAGTATTTACCATGGGCCATCCTATGCTATACAGGAGTAATATTTGCATTAATTTGCGCATTTACAGGCATTGGTATTTCTAAAATCAAAAAAGGTGATGAATATTATGATGAGTATATTGAGCTAAATAAAGAAGATAAAGGCATCACCAATTAAAATATATGCTAACCAATATATTAACGATATAAAATTTAATGTAAAAATGATCGTAACTGATTATAAAAAGAAAATAGTATAAATGAATTTTAGAAGGAACATTTATCGGTATGGAGGATTAGTATGGATAACGTTTATGGTTTTGATGAAATAATAGATAGAAAAAATACGAATAGTGCCAAATGGGATTCCCTAGCTAAGAAATATGGGCGAAATGATCTTATTCATTTAGGAGTAGCAGATATGGATTTCAAATCTCCGGAGCCTATTTTAGATGCATTTAAGAAAGTAGTGGATCATGGAATATTTGGATATACAGATTTAAATGATGAGTTTTATACAAGTATCAAACGTTGGATTAACAAACAAGTAGGGATAGATATTCCTAGGGAATGGATTGTTTTTTGCCCGAGGATAAATGTTGCATCTAGTATATGTGTAGATGCTTTAACTAAGCCAGACGCAAAAGCAATTATTAATTCACCTTCGTATTCACCTTTAAAACAGGCAGTTACTAAAAACAATCGTCAGATAATAGAGAATCCTTTAATCGTAAAGGATGGAAAATTTATTATGGATTTTGATTATTTAGAATCAGTTGTAGACAGTGAAACTGAGATGTTTATTTTATGTAATCCTGATAATCCAAGTGGTAGAGCGTGGACAAAAGAGGAATTAAAAGATGTAGCAGATTTTTGTGAAAAACATGATTTGATTTTATTTTCAGATGAAATCCATGCAGATATACTGGCAAAAGGTGTGAATCATTGTAGTACATTAACTTTATCAGAGATACATGATAGGTTAATCTATGCAAGTTCTTTAACGAAAACCTTTAATATACCCGGAGTTATTATATCTTATATGATTATTCCTAATAAGGAACTTCGTGAAAAGATAGAACAATCAATTGATAAAATAGGAATGCATAATCCTAATATATTCTCTGTAGTAGCATTAGAAGCGGCTTATAACCATTGTGATGATTGGTTAGTAGCAGTAAATGAATACATTAATGATAATGAAGATTTCTTTTGTAAATATATTAATAAACATATGAAGGAATTTCGTATTATGCCAAGGGAGGGAACTTATTTACTCTGGATAGATTATTCCGCCTTGGGAATTGGAGAAGAAGAATTAAGAGATTGGTTTATCAATGAAGCAAAAGTTGAGGTATATATGGGATCTAGTTTCGGTAAAGATGGTGTTGGATATATTCGCGTTAATCTAGGGACATCAAGAGAATTACTTAGACAGGCTTTATCACAAATGCAAGAGGCATACCATAAATTATTAGAATTAAAAAAACAAAAGGTTAATTAAATATAACAGAAGACATAGAAAATATATTAAAGAATTGCTTTTAGGTAGTGTTCACAGAGAGACTCCCGAGACTTTAGGTCTCGGGAGTCTCTTATAAGCGTGTAAGAATACCTAATGCTTGTTTGATACTATTTTTTGATGGAGAAGAATATCGCAGCAGGACTTGGAGGAAGAAAATATTTGTTATAATATTCTATATGAGATATAATATGTTATATAGGATATAATATTCTATTACGTATTAATAAGATCGAAAGTAACATCATCATAGATCAACATAGCTAAAGATGGTTTTCGAACTGGGACATCGACTTATGTTATTGTTGCTGGAAACTTAAGGAAAGTAGGAGGAAGCATATGAATAATTTCAAATTTCATGCCCGTACAGACATCCGTTTTGGTAGAGACCAGATTATTAATTTACCAGAAATATTAAAGGCATATGGTAAGAATGTCTTGTTAGTTTATGGTGGAGGAAGTATTAAGAAGATTGGTTTATATGGCCAGATCATTGATTTACTAAAAGGATTTAATATAGTTGAATTAGCTGGTGTTGAACCAAATCCGAAAATCACAACTGTTAGAGAAGGCGTTAGATTATGCAAAGAACAAGGTATAGATGTAGTACTAGCAGTGGGCGGAGGAAGTTGTATTGATGCAGCCAAGGTTACGGCTAGCGGTGCATTCTATGATGGAGATCCATGGGATTTAGTAGTGGATCCTTCAAAGATTGATAAGGTGTTACCAATTGTTACGGTACTTACACTAGCAGCAACAGGCTCCGAAATGAATGGTAATGCGGTTATAAGTAACATGGAAACAAAGGAAAAGTTAGGTACATCAAGTCCGAACTGCATACCAATGGCATCTATACTTGATCCTACTTATCTGTATACATTACCTAAGGTGCAAACTGCAGCTGGAACAGCAGATATTATGTCACATGTATATGAACAGTATTTTCAAGAGAATGACGAAGCATATCTATCTGATTGTTTATGCGAAAGCATCTTAAAGACTTGTATTAAGTATTGTCCAGTGGCATTAGATAATGCAGAGGATTATGAAGCCCGTTCGAATCTTATGTGGGCTTCCACTTTAGCCCTTAATGGATTGGTTTGTGCAGGAAAAGGTGGTGAATGGACATGTCACCCAATTGAACATGAACTTAGTGCATTCTATGATATTACCCATGGAGTAGGTTTAGCAATACTTACACCAAGTTGGATGAGATATATCTTAAGCGATAAAACACTTCATAAATTCTGTAACTACGCAAGAAATGTATGGAATTTGGAAGGCGAAGATAGTTTGGAATTAGCCAATAAAGGAATTGATGCAACAGAAAACTTCTTCAAAGAATGTGGTATTCCTATGACGCTTAAAGAAGTTGGTATTGAAGAAACTGCTCTTCATGATATGGCAGTTGCAACAACCGAGCATAATAATATGGGAAGTTGTTATGTAGGACTTACTACAGAAGACATAGAAAATATATTAAAGAATTGCTTTTAGGTAGTGTTCACAGAAAAAATCCCGAGACTTTAGGTCTCGGGATTCCTTATAAGTGTGTAAGATGGATTATCAGTAGCCGTTTGAATAGGTTTATGTCATATACATCGAAATTTTCAATATATTGTTACTATGAATAATAAAAGGAGAGTGAATATATGTATTTTCATGGCCTTATAACAGGTATCGTAGCATTCTTAATAATAGGTGGTTTACATCCAGTAGTTATAAAAACAGAGTACTACATAGGTAAGAAAGCTTGGCCAGCATTTGGAGTGGTAGGAGTTGCTTGCATTATTGCATCGCTGTTTTGTGAAAATACCGTAGTAAGTACGATATTAGCGATATTAGGATTTTCTTTATTATGGAGCATACAGGAATTATTTGAACAAGAAGAGAGAGTTGAAAAAGGCTGGTTCCCTAAGAATCCGAATAAAAAAGCGAAGTAAGTTTACATATTATTTTTTTGTATAATTAACTAGTTTTTTAGTTAATAACATGTTCAAAATCCCATGGTAGACAGTACTATACTATGGGATTTTTATTATGTTCATTTTGTAGTTCATTATTATATTGCATAAAAAAAATAATATGATACAATGTATAAGGTTGTACATTGAATACATACGCAAGGATAAAATTTTGGAGGTTAATATGCAGATCATTATAGTTGGTTGTGGAAAAGTAGGAAGTACATTAGCGGAGCAACTAAGTCAAGAAGGACATGATATTTCAGTAATTGATATAAATGAAAAAATAGTAGAGGAAGTTTCATATAAATACGATTCCCTTGGAGTAGTGGGAAATGGTGCAAGTCATTTAACACAAGTTGAGGCAGGAATTGAAAAGGCACATCTTCTTATCGCTGTAACTGGTTCGGACGAGTTGAATCTTCTTTGTTGCTTAATAGCACGAAAAGTTGGAGATTGTAAGACAATCGCAAGAGTTCGTAATCCGATTTATAGTAAAGACATTAACTTTATTAAAGAAGAGCTCGGCTTGTCTATGGTTATCAATCCAGAGAATGCGGCAGCAAGTGAGATAACAAGATTACTACGTTTTCCTTCCGCAATTAGTATTGATCGTTTTAATAAAGGACGTGTAGAATTACTAAACTTTAAAGTACAAGAAGGCTCTAGTCTACATAATATTAGTGTTAAAGAAATTGCAAGTAAACTACACTGTGATGTTTTAGTTTGTACTGTGGAGCGTGCGGAAGAGGTTATAATTCCGAATGGAGAATTCATTATCAAAGAAAAAGACGTGATATCAATTATAGCTTCTCATAAAAAAGCGGTAGAATTCTTCGTGAAAATTGGAGTTATATCAAATCCTGTTAAGAATGCTATGTTAATAGGTGGTGGCGCATTGTCCTATTATTTGGCAAATCAACTAATTGGTTATGGTATTGATGTTAAGATTATTGAACAGGATTTAAATCGTTGTGAAGTATTAACCGAATTATTACCACGTGCCATGATTATTAACGGAGACGGAACAAATCAGAATTTATTGAAGGAAGAAGGAATTGAAGAGACAGAATCCTTTGCTTCATTAACTGGTTTGGATGAAGAGAATGTATTATTATCACTATATGCTCATAGTAAAACAAAAGGAAAGATTATAACAAAGGTTAATCGTATTTCTTTTGATGATGTTATTAATAATTTAGAGTTAGGAAGCGTTATCTACCCTAAATACATCACAGCAGAGTATATAGTACAATATGTAAGGGCGATGAACAATTCTATAGGTAGTAATGTAGAGACATTATATAAGATTAAGAAGGATAAAGCTGAAGCACTTGAGTTTTATGTGAATGAAGATTCGAAGTTAATAGGAATTCCTCTTGAAAAGATAGATCTGAAAGATAATCTGTTAATTTGTTGTATTAACCGAGGTGGGAAGATTATTACACCGAGAGGTCAAGATTGCATTGCCAAAGGAGACCGTGTAATTGTTGTTACAACTAATTTAGGCTATCAAGATTTAGCAGACATATTGAGGGGATAATATCATGAATTATAGATTTATTAGTTTTATTGTAGGTTGGATATTGAATTTTCAAGGGATATTTCTATTAATCCCAAGTTTTGTATCCTTATATTATGGAGAGGACAGTGGTTTTGCTTATGTTGTAACATCAATTATTTGTCTTGTAATTGGTATTGCATTAACCTTTAGAAAACCTACTAACAAGGCGTTCTATGCTAAAGAAGGCTTTATAAGTGTTGCAATATGTTGGATTGTACTTAGTATAACCGGTGCTCTACCATTCGTAATCAATGGAGAAATACCATCCATTGTGGATGCAATGTTTGAGACAATTTCAGGTTTCACAACGACCGGTGCAACGATACTTAGTGATGTAGAAGCATTGTCAAAATGCAATTTGTTCTGGAGAAGTTTTACACATTGGATCGGAGGTATGGGAGTTCTTGTTTTTGTTCTGTGTATTCTTCCACTGGCTGGTGGGGATAACATGTATTTAATGAAAGCAGAGAGCCCAGGTCCAAGTGTTAATAAATTAGTTCCACGTATTAGAGATACTGCTTTGATTCTCTACGGAATGTATATCGTTTTAACTGCAATAGAAGTAGTACTTTTGTTATTTAGCGGGATGAGTTTTTTTGATGCATTGACAATATCTTTTGGTACCGCTGGAACAGGTGGTTTTGGTATTAAGAATTCGAGTATGGCAGAATATAGTACAACAATACAAAACATTGTAGGAGTATTCATGATGTTATTTGGTGTGAATTTTACTATGTATTTCCTACTTCTAGTTCGTAAGCCAAAACAGATTCTAAAGAGTGAAGAACTCCGCGTTTATGTAGGAATAATCGCTATTTCTACTATTGTAATAGGTGTAAATATTAGAGGTTCTTTCCCGTCTATATGGTCAGCACTACAACAAGCGTTCTTCCAAGTATCATCAATAATTACGACAACTGGGTTTGCTACAGTTGATTTCAACTTATGGCCTACTCTTTCAAAGAGTGTCCTGATCTTGTTAATGTTTGTTGGAGCATGTGCGGGTAGTACTGGTGGTGGAATTAAAGTATCAAGGATTGTGATTTTATGGAAAGATATTAAGAATGAAATTGCATCGTTCATTCACCCAAGAAGTGTACGTACTATTCGTGTAGAAGGTAAAAAAGTAAATAATGTAATAGTTAATTCCGTTAAGACGTATATTTCATTGTATCTTGTGATTTTCATAGGTTCAGTTTTATTAATATCCTTTGAGAACTTCAGTTTTGAGACGAATTTTACAGCAGTTGCTGCAACACTTAATAATGTTGGTCCAGGGTTTGATGGCGTTGGGCCGATGGAGAACTTTGCAAAATATAGTTCATTTTCTAAATGTGTATTAATGTTTGATATGCTAGCAGGTAGATTAGAATTAATTCCAATGGTTATTTTATTCAATCCGAGTGTTTGGAGAATCAAGGGAAAAAGATTATTTGGTTAATAGAGATGGTACTATTGTAGAAGATAATACAATAAATATATAATAATTTGTATTGTTTATTCTGTGTTATGTATTAGAATAACTATGAATATGTAATTAGGAGGATATCGAAGATGTCAAAAAGTACAACACAGAATATGACGGTGGGGTCCCCAATCAAGCTAATAGCACGATTTTTTGTACCACTATTATTTGGGATGCTATTCCAACAATTCTACAATATGATGGATACGATGATTGTAGGTCGTTTCTTAGGAAAAAATGCGTTAGCAGCGGTTGGTGGAACAGGTTCCATTAACTTTATGATTATAGGGTTTTGTATGGGGGTATGTAATGGCTTTGCGATACCAGTTGCACAATCCTTTGGTGCAAAGGACAATTCTTCCTTGCGTAAATATGTTGCCAACAGTGTATGGCTAGCGATTGCATTTTCTGTAATTACTACTGTAGTCGTTTGCGCACTGTGTCGTAATATTCTAGTATGGATGGATACACCTAGTGATATCATTGATGATTCATTCAGTTATATATTTGTTATATTCTTAGGGATACCAGTAATATACTTGTACAATTTATTAGCAGGTATTTTAAGATCACTAGGAGATAGCAAAACACCATTATACTTTTTAGTTATGTCTTCATTATTGAATATAATACTCGACCTTGCCGCGATACTTATACTTAAAATGGGAGTTGCTGGTGCAGCATGGGCAACAGTTTTATCCCAAGCGATATCAGGAATCTTGTGTTTGATTTATATGGCTAAAAAATTCCCTATTCTTAAGATATCGAAAGAAGAGTGGCGTCCTGACGTGAAATATATGGGGAGACTGTGTATGATGGGAATACCAATGGGGCTTCAATATTCCATAACAGCAATCGGTAGCGTAATTTTACAAACAGCTGTAAATTCTCTAGGTTCATTAGCAGTCGCATCTATGACAGCTGGTAATAAAATCAGTATGTTCTTTTGTTGTCCTTTTGATGCAATGGGATCTACAATGGCGACATATTCAGGTCAGAATGTAGGTGCAGGTAAGATGGATCGTGTAACAAAAGGATTGAAAGCATGTAGTCTTATTGGACTGGGATATTCTATAATTGCTTGTCTAATTTTATTTATATTCGGAGAACAATTTGTCTTGTTGTTCATTGATGGAAAAGAAGTTGAGATAATTAAGAATTCTGCATTCTTATTAAAATGTGTAAGTGCCTTTTATTTTCCACTTGCTCTTGTTAACATTGTTCGATTTACAATACAAGGCTTAGGATTTAGTAAACTTGCTATTCTAGCAGGGGTGTGTGAAATGGTAGCACGTGCAGTTGTCGGTTTTGCATTTGTACCAGTGTTTGGATACACTGCTGCATGTTTTGCAAGTCCAATAGCTTGGGTCATGGCAGATTTATTCTTAGTACCTGCATATTTTTTAGTTATAAAGAGTTTGAAAAAGAAACATATGTATCAAGAAAGTGCAGAAGTTGTTTAAATTCAATTTCGGGTGTCAAAAGCCAAATTTAATTTTGGTCGCGTCAATTTGCACCAATTTATGTGTGAGCATGTTATACCAAACGTAGTTCACTCGCAACGCGCTCACGCCCCGCTGAAGTTCGTAGTGGTACTAGTACCAACGACTTCATACAGTTGCTCATCGAACTA
>ERZ781272.658-NODE-658-length-19114-cov-67.792591_pt1 | contig 19114 bp, 14 predicted proteins | sample MGYA00375850_ERZ781272 | MGnify/ENA primary metagenome ERZ781272 (study PRJEB29790, sample SAMN06051246) | human gut metagenome | host: Homo sapiens | place: USA: Cincinnati, Ohio | collected 2013-06-21 | study: EMG produced TPA metagenomics assembly of the Gut...
CTTCAAGCCCTGAAGGAGGCTGTTCCTGGTACGTTCAGACTGTTGTTGAGCTGGAAATCGCAACGGAGGAAGAAACTTCGTTGCTGGAAGTCTGGAAAAAGTATCGGGTGTTGCTGAACCGTGTTGATACATCAACTGCACCTGATGTTGATTGGCCAGCAGCACCGAAGTGTAATTCATTAGAACTCATCACCTGTGAATAATATCTGTTTTTGAGTAAGTTAGTAATAATCACTTAAATGTGTTATGAGTTTGTTGAGGCGTGATTTGCAATAGGATAGAGAGTACGATTATGGATTGAGAATAAGAAAGCGCCATGAAAGAGTTTCATGGCGAGTACATAAACGTACAAAATATGATGAAAGTAGAGTGGCATAAGCCACTATGTTAACTTATAGCAATAGGGAAGATAAGTAAATAATATTTCTTGAGTATAGTGTAAGTCGTTCATTGTAAAGCGTTAATGTTATCTATATTGTTTATCTTAAAATAAGGTGTATAAACCAAACTTTTGAGCTAAAAGTTTAAAGAGTATTAGTGCAAAAATAATGTTTAATAAGATAATCAATTTGCTTTGTATCTTCATTTCGAAAGATTGCTAAGTAACGTTAATTACCAAAACGATAGATCAGAATTATCTTAGAGTCAATGACTTTAGGTTTGTTTATAATGTAAATATTTTCTATTTGTTATAAGTTTTCTTAATATAGTCACCCATGCAACTTGTTCCGTGTGGAGATTAAAGGTTAAAATTTAATGCGAAGATGGAATTATATTATATTTGTTATAATTAATTTAACCTTAACATCGTTGCTGGCGGCATGGAAGAAATATCGGGTCTTGCTGATGTCGTGTTGGCACTTCCTTAGTGCCGGATATCGAGTGGCCAGCTGCACCTATAGGGTAAAAATATAGTTCTATATGGGAGCGCTATTTTTACAATATAAATGCTGAACGGAAGAATCTAACCAGTTACAAAAAACATAGTTATGTAATCCAGTTGCCTGGGCATGCGTGTGATGTTGATAGCTATTACTGTATCTTCCGTTCACTTACCTTATTGTGAACAGTTATATATAATTTGATCTGCTCTTATTCAGCCTGCTAGGCTGCTGTAAATCTTCGATACTTTCTTAACATAAAGATCATGATTAGAATAATTGAAAGTAAGTAAACAATCCAAATGGTGATATTTCGTTCAATTAAAAAGCTACCAATTCCGCCGATCACTGAAGGAATCACCAGAGAAGCGGCCCCCATTAACGCAGATGTGGCACCCAGACTGGTACGTTGGCTGGACATAGTTAGGTAAGTATAAAGTGATTCGAACATACCTCCGGCAAACATCAAAACAATGAAGAATAATATAAAAACATTGACATGATGAACGAATATTATTAGCGGAGTGCACAATACGATAAATGAAGCAATGAGCTTCAGCCATAAACTCAAAATTTGTGGTGCAGACCGCTTCTTAAGTAGTTTACCTGATAGTGCTGCTCCCAGCAGAAGGAATCCTCCAATAATTGATGAGATAACACCAAATTGCGTAGATGAGTATCCATACTTAACCATCAAAATAAATGGGGAAGCTGTGACATAACAATAAATTAGAGAGAATGAAAGTCCAAGAGAAAGGCAAGGTAGATAAAATCTTGGTTGCTTACTTATCTCTTTGTACGTAAGAAATGATGATTTTAGTGAATATGTAATCCGTTTTTTATGACTGAGTGTTTCAGGGAAGTTAAAATAGACATACGTTAATGTTACAACAGAATATCCTAATATCATTAGAAAAATTGCACGCCATCCCCATACATCATTAATTATTCCTCCCAGCAGTGGAGAAGCAATAGGCACGACACCTTCAATAGTTATGATAATAGCGTACAGTGTAGCAGCCACTGAACCGCGTGTTACATCACGAACGGCACTAATTGCTGTAACCAGAGTTATTGATATAGAAAGCCCCTGTATGATGCGTATTGTAAGAAACGTACCCAATCCGGTCGAGAGTGTGAGGCAATATGTTGTCACACAATAAATAATAGCACCTGAAAGCATAATTCTTCGACGACCAATAGAATCAGATAATGGGCCAAAAATTAGCTGTCCAAAACCTATACAAAGGGTATAAACCATGATAGACAATTGCATGGACGGGATGTTTTGTCTAAATTCTTTTGCGATGTCAGGAATTGAAGGCAAATAAGTGTCCACACCTAGAATGCCCATAATAGTCAGCAGCGATAGGCCAATAGTAAAGAAAAGTATATTCTTTCTGTGAATAACAACTTGTGATTTCATTATTTATCACCATGAATAAATTAAAAGAATGAAAAAAACTCCATTTAAATGGAAGGAGGTGGATAATTATCGTGTAGGCAATACAACAGAGTTGAAAAGAACTGTCAAACTTTTAACTCAAAAAAGTGAGATGTGAATCACAGACATAAAAATCATCTTTTTCAGCCCTATGGTTCAGTTAAATTTGATTGTTATCGTACGAAGGTTTGAACGTGTGTGTGCGTATGCGGTATTTTTTCTTGCGAGTGCCGGAGTTATGAGAGCGTTGTATTAACCTTCATAATCTGACCTATTCAATTGATTCCAGTACACCAATGGGTATTTTGGTGTTATGGTATGTGACTCCAAATAAAATGGAGCGTGAACTGATAGTTGTGCGAACAAAAGTCGGACTAGAAACCGCTCGGGTACAGTGGCGAATTGGAGTTGGCGACCCAAACTGACCTAGGAACAATCGTTGCAGATCGGACGATTAATTTCATCAGAAATTCCTCGCTAAAAGGTGGCTATCACTGTGATGTTAACGTATCTAATTTGTACAAGAAATTTCTGCGGGGGAAAATGAAACCGCAGACTCGTTGTATGCAAAAACGTGCTGCGGCTAACTGGTGAACTTTCGATAGTGCGGGTATTGAATGATTTCTAGGCGTTATCGATTTTACGTATTTTTTGCATGATAGAATTCGTACCTCCTCCCAACGACCTTCCATGGCTTTCCGGACTTCTGTAGGCCGGCGGACGATGCTGTCCTCGGATGTTGTGCTAATTGGGTGATAACAGATCCTGTGTATGGGAGTTTCCCTTTGTGCGTGCGTTGATGCTGGTAACGGTAAACGTCATGATGAACACGACCGCGAATAAGACGACAATCGTCGGAGCTGGTGCGCTGTCGATAAAAAAGGACAACCAGACACCAGTCATTGACACTATTACCGATATGCCAGTCGCCAGTAGGAGCGCAATATGAAAGCGTTGTGTCAGGAGTACCGCAATGGCGCCAGGCGCTATGAGCAGAGAAATGGAGAGAATGATACCTACCGCTTTCAGCGTCGCCACAATGGTCAGAGAGACCATGCACAGCAGCCCATAATGCAGCCATCTCGTATGCAAACCGCTTACCTGCGCCTGTTGATAATCAAAGCTGAACAGCAAAAAATCCCGCCATTTTACGCTAATAACAAGTGTAACCAGCCCGGCAATAATCATCGTCTGGATTATATCGCCGATGGTTATCCCGAGCATGTCGCCGAAAAGAATATGGTCAAGATGTACGTCTGGTTTGACTGCAATATACAAGATCAGACCTGCGGCAAACATGCCAGAAAAAACAATCCCCATCACTGTATCTTGCTTGATTCGGCTGTTGTCTTTCAGGTATCCCGTCGCCACCGCGCAGAATACTCCGGCGACGAATGCCCCTGTAGCCAAAGGTAACCCCAGAATCCAGGCAAGCACGATGCCAGGAAAAACTGCATGACTCATCGCGTCACCCATCAGTGCCCAACCTTTCAGGACCAGAAAGACCGACAGCAGCGCACAGGGTATGGAAACTACCAGTGAAATCAGCAGTGCGTGACTCATAAAGGTGAACTGCAGTGGCTCCAGTAATAATGCCATCATGAGCGATCCTCCAGCGCCTTATGCGCACGCCGACGATTTGCCAAAAGCCCATGGGTGGGCGCAAAGACAAATGCTAAAAGAAACAGCAGTGTCTGCGCCACCACGATGATCCCACCTGTCGCGCCGTCCAGAAAGTAACTGACCCACGAGCCGAGGAAACTGGTTACACTGCCAATAGTTACAGCAATCATGAGCAGGCGGGGAAAACGATCGGTTAACAACCATGCTGTTGCACCGGGAGTCACCACCAGACAGATCACCAGAAAGGCACCAACCGTTTGCAGCGCCGCAACGGTCGAAACCGACAGCAGGGTGAAGAAGAGGAGTTTTAATCTGCCCGGATGCAATCCAATAGCACGGGCGTGATTCTCGTCGAAAAAGGTCACCATAAGATCTTTCCATTTGAAAAAAAGCACGATGATCGAGAGAATGCCAATGATAGTGAGTTGCAGGATATCCGCCGGATCGATTGCCAGAATATTGCCCAGGACGATGGTCTGAATGTTCACAGATGTCGGGTTCAATGACACCATAAACAGCCCCAGGCCAAAAAAGGATGAGAAGATCAGGCCGATGATGGCATCTTCTTTTAAGCGGGTGCGTTGGTTAAGAAACAGCATGCTGCCCGCAGCCAGTCCGCCGGAAAAGAAGGCTCCCAGAGAAAACGGAAGCCCCAGCATATATGCTCCCGCAACACCCGGGACAATAGAGTGCGACAACGCATCGCCAATCAGCGACCAGCCTTTTAGCATCAGATAGCATGACAGGAAAGCGCAGAGACCGCCGACCATCGCCGAGACCCACATCGCATTGAGCATATATTCATAGCTGAAGGGTTCCAGTAGCACGTTCATCTTTCTTCCCTCTGCACCGCTGACGGTCGATGAGCCACAAAAGGGCGTTCATCGTCAGTAATAATGCTTTCTTCCGAGCCGTTAAGTGTGACATGGCGCAGTACGCCGCTAAAAGCCAGCTCCAGGTTCTCGGCTGTAAAAGTGGTGTCTGTCGGCCCGCTTGCCAGGACGGTGCCTTTGACCATGACCGTATAATCGCAAAATGTCGTGACGGATCCGAGATTGTGTGTTGAGACAAGCATCGTTTTGCCTTCCGCGCGTAACTCCCTCAACAGGCTGATGATTTTGGCTTCGGTTTTCACATCAACGCCAGTAAAAGGTTCATCCAGCAGGATCACATCACCCTGCTGTGCAATCGCTCTCGCCAGAAAGACGCGTTTCTTTTGTCCACCGGAAAGCTCGCCGATTTGTCGATGGCGAAAATTCACCATATCGACACGTTCCAGCGCATCGGTGACAATTTGACGATCCCTCTTTTTGGCGATACGCAACATACCCATATGCCCATAGCGGCCCATCATCACCACATCTTCCACCAGTACAGGAAATGACCAGTCAACCTCTTCTGACTGAGGGACGTAGGCAACCAGGTTTTTCTGTAACGCCTGTCGCGTGGGAATACCCAGAACAGATATCTTTCCGCTGGTCAGACGCACAAATCCCATAATCGCTTTAAACAACGTCGATTTTCCGGAACCGTTTACCCCAACCAGAGCGGCAATAGATCCACTTGGTACTGTGAAGGATGCATCGCGCAGTGCTGTGTGCCCGTTACGCCAGGTGACAGTAACATCATTAACGACAATGCCTGCAGATTGCATCATTATTTCTCCCTTTTCCCGGCTTTAATTCCCTGTACCAGCGTACTGGTAGTAACCTTAAGAAGGTCGATATACGTCGGTACCGGGCCGTTTTCTGTGCTCAGGGAATCGACATAGAGCACACCGCCGTAGTGTGCGCCGGTTTCACGCGCAACCTGACGCGCTGGTTTATCGGAAATCGTACTCTCGCTAAAGACTGCCGGGATATGATTTTTCTTAACTATATCAACAACCTTACGTACCTGTTGCGGTGTTCCTTGTTGATCGGCATTAATCGGCCACAGATAAAGCTCTTTTAGCCCCAAATCGCGTGCGAGATAAGAAAAAGCCCCTTCACTGGTGACCATCCACCGCTGATTCTCAGGGAGTTCCGTAATCTGCTTACGCAGGGGGGCAAGGGTTTGGGTAATCTTGGCTTTATAAGTATCGGCATTACGTTGGTAGGTTTGTGCATTAGCGGGATCGTATTTTATCAACGCATCACGAATATTATCGACGTAAATCAGAGCATTATCTGGCGACATCCATGCATGGGGGTTAGGTTTGCCCTCATAGGGGCCTTCGGTGATCCCTACTGGCGTCACACCCGAAGAGACAATTACTTCTGGAACCCCATTGAGATGCTGGTAAAAGCGTTGGAACCACAATTCCAGATTCATACCATTGGCGAGGATCAGTTGTGCCCCCTGCGCACGTTTAATATCGCCAGGGGTAGGCTGATACTCATGAATTTCTGCACCGGGCTTGGTTATGGATGAGACTTCTGCAGCATCTCCAGCCACGTTTTTGGCCATATCCGCGATGATGGTAAATGTTGTAATGACCTTGAATTTTTCAGTTGCACTTGCCTGAAATGCGATCGAGCAGGTGAGGGCGAGGCACCCCAAGAGCATGGTTACTTTTTTTATTGAGTGCATAATTTAGTACCTATAGTGAGCAAAATTAGAACAAACATAGCAACGGCTATGTTTTATAGCACAACCTATACAAAATGAAAATGATTATCATTAACAACTTTGTGGCCCAAAACAGGGATTAGGTTGTTTCCTGCTGGCGACATGGTATTGAGGAAAAAAGCAGGGCAGCTATTAGGCTTTGAAATGACTTTATGAGGAAAATTTTTGATGGCAAAAATGGGGCAAAACGCTGTAGAAGGGGCAAAAAAAGAGTGGATTATCGTAGCTTATTGTTGTCGCTGATAATGTTTAACATATTGAAAAATAAATAAAATACTTATGAGTCAGATAGTTGTGATTTTTGCCCTTACTTGTTCAGGTTGTATTGTTCTTTCTTACTAATTTCTTGATTTTGCGACATTTAAAAGCGACTCAATTCGTTATATGGCATCAGAAGAGTATGCGTCATGCCGGAACGCCCAGCATAAGAAATCTGATATAAAAACTGTGGCGTGTATGGTACGGATTAGAGGGGAAAATGTCAGCACATTTGCGAAATGAATCAAAAAGCCCGCAGCAATGTGCGGGCGTTAGTGTCAGCGCACAACCAGCACGGAGCACTCTGCGTGACGCACGACAGCTGCGGCGTTAGAACCGAGCAGATAAGTGGTGATATCCGGTCGATGGGAAGCAATGATGATCATATGAGCGGGGATCTTCTTCGCCAATTCCAGAATGCGGTCTTTGGGCGAGCCTTCCTCAACATGGACATGCACTCTGTCGGTTGGCAGTTTAAATTTTTTAATGATCTCTTCCAGTTGCGATTTGGCTTCCGCTTTCAGGTCATCCATTGCCGGTAATTCTGCGGAATACGCTAAACCCAGAGAGGCATAGTAGGGCAGTGAAGGTATTACCGTCAGGAAATGAACCTCTGCATCATCAATCTTTGCCTCTGCCTCAACGTGGCTAATCACGCGTTGAGTTAATTCTGAATCGGAAATATCGATAGGGACAAGAATCGTTCTGTTCATAAAACCTCCTGTTTTAGTATCCGCATAAAGTGTAACGCCAGATGACACTTTTTGTGTAATGACGGAGTTCACATTTTTAATTTAGATCAAAGGAGGAAGAATAAGCAGAAAAAGCCCGCCATAACAGCGGGCAGGAGGATTTAGAACTGATAAACCAGACCTAAAGCGACAATATCATCGGTAGAGATGCCGTTGGCAGCGTAGAAGCTGTCATCTTCATCCAACAGGTTGATTTTATAGTCAACGTAGGTGGACATATTTTTGTTGAAATAGTAAGTCGCGCCAACATCGGCGTATTTAACCAGATCTTTATCATCAACACCTGCCGGGTTGTCTGCACCACCGGCAGCGTGAAGGTCACGGCCTTTAGACATCAGGAAAGAGACTGCCGGACGCAGACCAAAATCAAACTGGTACTGTGCAGTAACTTCAAAGTTCTGGGTTTTGTTCGCAACTGCATAATCGCTGTCGCCAAACGGGGTCATGTTACGCGTTTCTGAATACATGGTTGCCAGGTAAATATTGTTAGCATCGTATTTTAGCCCAGCAGTCCACGCGTCTGCTTTATCACCACCTGCCGCAGTATGGTTAACCTGGTCATTGGTGCGGTCAGATGAGGTGTATGCCGCACCAGCGCTAAAGCCCATGCCTAAATCATATGTTGTGGAAAGACCCCAGCCGTCACCGTTTTCATGGCGAACATCACGTCCGTTGTTGGTGCCTTCCTGACCATTACTGGCACCTTCGTTGTTACCTTGATACTGCACTGCGAAGTTCAGACCATTTACCAGACCGAAGAAATCAGTATTACGATAAGTCGCGACGCCGTTGGCACGACCAGTCATAAAGTTGTCTGCATTGGTATAAGAGTCACCGCCAAATTCAGGCAGCATATCGGTCCAGCCTTCGATGTCGTACATTACGCCATAATTACGTCCGTAATCGAAAGAACCGTAATCTGCAAATTTCAGTCCGGCAAATGCCAGACGGGTCCATGACTGGTTTGTTGAAGATTCAGTGTTGTTTGCCTGAATATTGTATTCCCATTGACCGTAGCCAGTGAGTTGATCGTTAATTTGGGTTTCGCCTTTAAAACCCAGACGCGCATAGCTCTGGTCGCCATCTTTCGCTGAATTATCAGAAAAATAATGCAGGCCATCAACTTTGCCATACAGATCTAATTTGTTGCCGTCTTTATTATAAACTTCGGCTGCATGTGCAGCACCTGCGGCGAGCAGGGCAGGAATTAAAAGTGCCAGTACTTTGCTTTTCATTGAATAAATCCTTTAGTTATTTTATTTGCCTTTTCATCCCCATTTTGGGGAGTGAAAACATCCTAAAGGAGAAGTTCAGTTAGCCGATAAATATCATTTGTTACGCCTTAAGTAAAACCTTAATCAAATAATTCTACGGAAATGATGATAAGTTTGGTGAATATATTGTTGGCGACATATACAAAATAAAAATTATACATTTAAATAGTGATGCGTTATTCTTCGCGGGTTATATGCCTTTATTGTCACAAAGATTATTTTCTGTTGGACCCTTGTTACTATTTATCCAACAAATAATGAGACAAGCCCGAACAGTCGTCCGGGCTTTTTTTTAGAATTGGATAATCCTTATCCAGAGCATTTAATCGGTGTTGCTTTTTTCCGCTTTTCCGGCCATTTGTGCCAGGAAGTCATAGCGTTTTTGCAAATCAGCTGCAGCATCTTTCCATAACTGTTCTGCCACTTCTGGCTGCTGCGAATTCAGACGACGGAAACGTTGCTCATGAAGTAACGTTTCTTCCAGTGCTTCTGACGGCGGGCGTGAATCCAGTGCCAGCGGCAGTTTGCCTTCATCGGCTCGACGTGGATCGAAGCGATATAGCGGCCAGAAGCCGGTAGCAGTGAGTTGGCGCATCTGGTCGTGGCTGAGAGCCAGATCGTAACCATGCTCTTCACACGGGCTATAAGCAATGATCAGCGATGGTCCCGGATACGCTTCCGCTTCCTGAATCGCTTTCACCGTCTGGTTCAACTGCGCGCCGAGAGAAATCTGCGCCACATAAACATGACCGTACATCATCATACTGACGCCAAGATCTTTACGCGCTTTACGTTTGCCATGCTCGCCAAACTTAGTTACTGCACCCAGCGGTGTCGCTTTCGACGCCTGACCACCGGTGTTGGAATAGCATTGCGTATCCAGCACCAGAATATTGACGTTTTCCGTCAAACTCAATACATGATCCAGACCACCAAAGCCGATATCGTAAGCCCAGCCGTCACCACCAATCAGCCAGATTGATTTTTCCACCAGAGCATCTGCGTCACGTAGCAGTTCATGTGCTTCGGCAACATCGTTGAGTTGCTGGCGTAAAGCTGCAACCTGTTCACGACGAATCTCTGGCGTAGCGTCTGATTTCAACGCAGTCAGTAATTCCGCCGGGATTTTATCGGCAAATTGATCCAGCAGACGCAGCACGCGGACACGGTGTTGATCGACCGTCAGGCGGAAACCCAGGCCAAATTCGGCGTTATCTTCAAACAGCGAGTTCGCCCATGCCGGCCCGCGACCGTTGGCATCGGTAGTATACGGTGTAGAGGGCAGGTTACCGCCATAAATTGAAGAACATCCCGTAGCGTTAGCGATCAACATCCGGTCGCCATAGAGCTGAGTCAGCAATTTAATATACGGCGTCTCGCCACAACCGGAGCAAGCACCGGAATATTCAAACAGCGGTGTAATCAGCTGTGATGTACGAATATCAATACGTTCCAGTTTGCTGCGATCGATTTCTGGTAAATTCAGGAAGAAGTCGTAATTGATTTTCTCTTCTTCAACATGTTCCAGCCGCGACATCATATTGATGGCTTTAATCTCTGGATCCTGACGGTCTTTCGCCGGGCAAACTTCGACGCACAGGTTACAGCCGGTGCAATCTTCCGGTGCCACCTGCAAGACATATTTCTGCCCGCGCATATCACGCGATTTCACATCCAGCGAATGCAGGCTGGCAGGGGCGTTTTCCATCGCTTCAGGCGGTACCACTTTTGCGCGAATAGCTGAGTGTGGGCAAGCAGCGACGCAGTGGTTACATTGGGTACAGAGTTCCTCTTTCCAGATGGGGATCTCTTCGGCGATATTGCGTTTTTCCCAGCGCGTGGTGCCCATCGGCCAGGTGCCGTCTGGCGGCAGCGCCGAAACGGGGAGGGCATCACCAAGCCCGGCGAGCATCGCCGCGGTTACGGTTTTCACGAAATCAGGGGCGGCATCGGAAACCACTGGCGGTCGATTGGCGCTGTGCGGATTTACTGGTTGCAGCGGAACTTCTTCTACGGATTCACGTGCCAGCGCCAGAGCCTGCCAGTTGCGTTCCACCAGATCCTGACCTTTGCTACTGTAACTTTTGGCAATCGCACCCTGCAATTCTGCGAGGGCGCTATCGCCAGGCAGAATTTGCGTAAGATGGAAAAAAGCCATCTGCATGACGGTATTAATACGGGCCGCCAGGCCACATTCGCGGGCGATTTTCGCCGCGTTAATCACATAGAAGCGCGCTTTTTTCTGGTTTAGCACGGCCTGAACTTCCTGCGGCAAGCGCGACCATACTTCATCTGCGCTGTACGGCGTGTTGAGCAGGAAAATGCCGCCAGGTTTTAAACGTTCAGCCATCTGATATTTATCGATAAACTGCAACTGGTGGCAGCCAACAAAATCAGCCTGGGGAATCAGATAAGCGGAACGAATCGGCTGCTCGCTCACGCGAAGGTGAGAAACCGTCAGGCCGCCCGCCTTTTTGGAGTCGTAAACAAAATAGCCCTGTGCGTACCACGGCGTGGAATTACCGATAATCTTGATATTGTTTTTGGTCGCGGAAACGCTGCCATCACTACCAAGGCCATAAAACAAGGCTTCAAGTTTCGCCGAGTTTGGCAGGGTGTTTTCCGGCAACGGCAGTGACAGATTGGTCACATCATCGTAAATACCAACCGTAAAGCGCGCTTTCGGTTTAGCCGCGTTGAGCTCGGCAAATACCGCCAGTACACAGTCCGGGCCAAATTCTTTGGATGAAAGACCATAGCGCCCACCAATGACACGGGGCAGGGTTTCGCGCTCACCATTATTAAAGGCTTCTGCCAGTGCGGTCATCACATCCAGATAGAGCGGTTCTGCCTGGGCACCGGGTTCTTTGGTTCTGTCCAGTACCGCCACGCTGCGTACGGATCCCGGCAGAGCTTGTAGCAAGTGTTTGGCGGAGAAGGGACGGTACAGGCGAACTTTCAGCACGCCGACTTTTTCGCCACGGGTTAGCAATTCATCAACCACTTCTTCACAGGTGCCAATGGCTGAGCCCATCAGGATAATCACCCGTTCCGCTTGCGGATGCCCATAATACTCAAACGGCTGATACTGACGACCTGTCGCGGCAGCGAAATCATTCATCGCCTGTTCAACATGGTCATAGACCGCGTTGTACCAGGGGTTGGTGGCTTCGCGAGACTGGAAATAAGTGTCAGGATTGGCGGACGTACCGCGGATCACCGGATGTTCCGGGTTGAGCGCCCGGGCGCGATGAGCATCAATTTCGGCCTGCGGCATGAGATCAAGAATAGTGTCATCGGCCAGCGGGACAATTTTATTGATTTCGTGGGACGTGCGGAAACCATCAAAGAAATGAATAAATGGCACGCGGCTCTTCAGCGTTGCGATGTGCGAAATGAGAGCAAAGTCTTGCGCTTCCTGGACGTTAGCCGCACACAACATCGCGCAACCCGTCTGGCGCACCGCCATAACGTCGGAATGATCGCCAAAAATAGAGAGTGCATGTGTGGCAACGGTACGTGCCGCTACATGCAGGACAAATGGCGTCAGTTCGCCTGCCAGTTTGTACAGCGTCGGGATCATCAGCAGCAAACCCTGCGATGACGTAAACGATGTTGAAAGGGCACCCGTCTGCAAAGCGCCATGCACGGTAGCGATAGCACCCGCTTCCGACTGCATTTCAACCACGCGTGGTGTGTCTCCCCAAACGTTCTTCAAGCCGTTTCCGGCCCAGGCATCAGCCTGTTCTGCCATCGTGGAACTGGGGGTAATAGGGTAGATGGCGATAACTTCACTGGTGCGAAACGCCACCGAAGCTACCGCGCCATTACCGTCAATTGTGATCATATGACACCCTTACATTGCGCAAATGAGGGGCGCACGAAATTGCTGCGCGCCCAGTAGTTATATTTCAATTTTAGCAAATGGCTTTCTGCTGCATTTTCGCTTTTGTGTCCCCCATATCAGTGTAATGAATGTTTTGATCAAACAGAGGGCAAAAAAATAGCCATAAAAAAGTAAAAATGCGGGGCAACGCGCAGGACAGCTCTCGACGTCGCCCTCTGTGCTGCCTATTATTTATGGCGGTGTCGTTTGGCTTGAAGATCAGAGGAAGAAAAGATGCGAGCAGCGTTTTGGGTAGGGTGTGCCGCTTTATTGTTGTCGGCGTGTAGTAGTGAACCTGTTCAGCAGGCGACTGCGGCGCACGTAGCGCCAGGTTTAAAAGCGTCGATGTCCAGTAGTGGAGAAGCAAATTGTGCAATGATCGGCGGTTCGCTTTCTGTTGCCCGCCAACTGGATGGTACGGCGATTGGGATGTGTGCATTACCCAACGGCAAACGCTGTAGCGAACAGTCACTTGCCGCCGGGAGCTGTGGCAGCTATTAATTCATTAAATCCGCCAGCTTATAAGTTAATGTCTGTTTCGCGGTCGCCAGCGTTAACTGGTTCGCGGTCAGATCCACTTGTGCACCTTCTTTCAGCATTTCGCTAATGGTGTTATCGAGTTCATTAAGCTGCGGGTTAGCGCACATCATACGGGTCATTGCCAGACCTTTGGCTGTCAGTTCACCATTAGACAGTTTGCCTTCACCGCTAAAGCGGTTACACATGCTGCCGGAAATCATCATCTTTTCACCAAAGCTGATTTCTGGCGGATTTTTATCGCTGGTCACGGGCTTACCGTTTACGCTTTCCAGCACAAAGCGATGATGCTGTAGCTGTTCTGGGGTTACAGCAATTTTGTCATTACTTACACATCCCGCCATCAGCAGGCTTAGCGCAACAAACGCGGCTACTTTCTTCATTGTGGTTCTCAATTACAGTTTCTGACTCAGGGCTATTTTAAGAATAGAGGATGAAAGGTCTTTGGGGATTATCTGAATAAGCTCCCCTGGAATGCAGGGGAGCGGCAAGATTAAACCAGTTCGTTCGGGCAGGTTTCGCCTTTTTCCAGATTGCTTAAGTTTTGCAGCGTAGTCTGAGAAATACTGGTCAGAGCTTCTGCTGTCAGGAATGCCTGGTGCCCGGTAAACAGCACGTTGTGGCAGGCAGACAGACGACGGAATACGTCATCCTGGATTACGTCGTTGGATTTATCTTCAAAGAACAGATCGCGTTCGTTTTCATACACGTCCATACCCAACGAACCAATTTTCTGATTTTTCAGCGCTTCAATTGCCGCCTGAGAATCAATCAATGCACCGCGACTGGTATTGACGATCATCACGCCATTTTTCATCTGTTCGAAGGCAGCTTCGTTCAACAGATGATAGTTTTCCGGTGTCAGCGGGCAGTGCAGAGAGATAACGTCTGATTCAGAGAACAGGGTTGGCAGATCGACATACTCCACACCGAGTTCCAGTGCCGCCGCACTTGGATACGGATCGAACGCCAGCAGACGCATACCAAAACCTTTCAGAATGCGCAGCATCGCCACACCGATTTTGCCGGTACCGATAACGCCTGCCGTTTTGCCATACATAGTAAAGCCGGTCAGACCTTCCAGAGAGAAGTTGGCGTCACGGGTACGCTGATACGCGCGGTGAATACGGCGGTTCAGCGTCATCATCATACCGATGGCATGTTCAGCAACGGCTTCTGGATCATAGGCTGGAACACGGACTACTTTCAGCCCCAGTTCTTTTGCCGCGTCAAGGTCGACGTTATTGAAACCGGCACAGCGCAGGGCGATATATTTAACGCCGTGCTTTTTCAGCTCTTCCAGCACCGGGCGGCTGCCGTCATCGTTTACGAAAATACATACCGCTTCGCAGCCATTGGCGGTTTTAGCGGTTTTTTCCGTCAGCAGAAAGTCAAAAAATTCCAGCTCAAAGCCAAAGGACTCGTTCACCTGTTGCAGGTACTTCTTGTCGTACTGTTTTGTGCTATAAACGGCGAGTTTCATAAGACTTTCTCCAGTGATGTTGAATCACATTTAAGCTACTAAAAATATTTTACAAAATTTCAAATATAATTGAAAGCTATGGCGATATTGAAAAATTCATCAACAACTATGCTTAGTGTAGGCGCAACCTTCAACTGAACGGTTAAACATGCCACAATACCCGTATTGAATGCTTAATTTTTCGCTAAATCAGGATATTAACTACCCATGCTGGGTAAATATAAAGCCGTTCTCGCGCTGTTATTACTGATTATTCTTGTGCCGTTGACGCTACTGATGACGCTCGGGCTGTGGGTTCCTACGCTGGCGGGCATCTGGCTACCGCTCGGGACACGTATTGCATTAGATGAAAGCCCACGCATTACGCGTAAAGGTTTAATCATTCCCGATCTCCGTTATCTGGTGGGAGATTGTCAGCTTGCGCATATCACCAACGCCAGCCTTTCACATCCCAGCCGCTGGTTATTGAACGTCGGCACGGTAGAACTTGATTCTGCTTGTCTGGCGAAATTGCCGCAGACGGAGCAATCGCCAGCTGCTCCAAAAACCCTCGCGCAGTGGCAGGCCATGTTGCCTAACACCTGGATCAATATCGATAAACTGATTTTTTCTCCCTGGCAGGAATGGCAGGGAAAACTCTCACTCGCATTAACCTCCGATATCCAGCAACTGCGTTATCAGGGCGAAAAAGTTAAATTTCAAGGCCAGCTGAAAGGGCAACAACTTACAGTCAGCGAACTGGATGTCGTCGCGTTTGAAAATCAGCCGCCGGTAAAACTGGTGGGGGAATTTACTATGCCGCTCGTGCCGGATGGACTTCCGGTAAGTGGTCATGCTACTGCGACGTTAAACTTACCGCAGGAGCCTTCACTGGTGGATGCCGAGCTGGACTGGCAGGAAAATAGCGGGCAATTGATTGTGGTGGCACGGGATAACGGCGATCCGTTGCTCGATCTGCCGTGGCAAATTACTCGTCAACAATTGACCGTAAGCGATGGTCGCTGGAGTTGGCCGTATGCAGGTTTTCCTTTGAGTGGCCGACTGGGTGTCAAAGTCGACAACTGGCAGGCAGGGCTCGAGAACGCTCTGGTCAGCGGACGACTGAGTGTGCTGACCCAGGGGCAAGCGGGTAAAGGCAACGCGGTGCTTAATTTTGGCCCAGGAAAATTAAGCATGGATAACAGCCAGCTGCCTATGCAACTGACCGGTGAAGCGAAACAGGCGGATCTCATTTTATACGCCCGCTTACCTGCGCAGCTAAGCGGAAGTCTGACTGACCCAACGCTGGCCTTTGAGCCAGGCGCGTTATTACGTTCGAAGGGAAGAGTCATCGATTCGCTGGACATCGATGAAATCCGCTGGCCTTTAGCGGGTGTAAAAGTCACCCAACGTGGTGTTGACGGACGTTTGCAGGCCATTTTGCAGGCGCATGAAAATGAACTGGGCGATTTCGTGCTGCATATGGATGGACTGGCGAATGATTTTCTCCCTGACGCTGGCCGCTGGCAGTGGCGCTACTGGGGAAAAGGCAGTTTTACACCGATGAATGCCACCTGGGATGTCGCAGGAAAGGGTGAGTGGCATGACAGCTCGATTACGCTGACCGATCTCTCCACCGGTTTCGACCAGTTACAATACGGTACGATGACGGTTGAAAAGCCGCGACTAATTCTCGACAAGCCCGTCGTCTGGGTACGTGACGCACAGCATCCCTCCTTTAGCGGCGCGCTGTCACTGGACGCCGGGCAAACGCTGTTCACTGGCGGCAGTGTGTTACCGCCATCAACCTTAAAATTTAGCGTCGATGGACGCGATCCGACGTATTTCCTCTTTAAAGGCGATTTACATTCTGGTGAGATTGGCCCGGTTCGGGTAAATGGTCGCTGGGACGGTATTCGTCTGCGCGGTAATGCCTGGTGGCCTAAACAATCACTGACCGTATTCCAGCCGCTGGTGCCACCCGACTGGAAGATGAACTTACGCGATGGCGAACTATATGCCCAGGTCGCATTTTCTGCTGCGCCTGAACAAGGATTCCGCGCGGGAGGGCACGGTGTGTTGAAAGGCGGTAGTGCCTGGATGCCAGATAATCAGGTTAACGGTGTCGATTTTGTCCTGCCTTTCCGTTTTGCCGATGGAGCCTGGCATCTGGGGACTCGCGGCCCCGTTACGTTGCGAATTGCCGAAGTGATTAATCTGGTGACAGCGAAAAATATTACGGCTGATTTGCAAGGGCGTTATCCGTGGACTGAAGAAGAACCATTGCTGTTGACTGATGTTAGCGTTGATGTGTTAGGCGGTAACGTGCTGATGAAACAATTACGTATGCCGCAACATGACCCGGCGCTGTTGCGGCTGAATAATCTTTCCTCCAGCGAACTGGTTAGCGCCGTCAATCCGAAACAATTCGCCATGTCCGGGGCATTTAGTGGTGCATTGCCGTTATGGCTAAACAACGAAAAATGGATAGTGAAAGATGGTTGGCTGGCAAATAGCGGGCCAATGACCTTGCGGCTGGATAAAGACACCGCAGATGCGGTGGTGAAAGACAATATGACTGCGGGTTCAGCAATTAACTGGTTGCGCTATATGGAAATTAGCCGTTCATCGACAAAAATTAATTTAGATAATCTCGGTTTATTAACCATGCAGGCCAACATTACAGGTACCAGTCGCGTTGATGGTAAAAGCGGTACGGTAAATCTTAATTACCATCATGAAGAGAATATTTTTACGCTGTGGCGCAGTTTACGCTTTGGCGATAATCTCCAGGCATGGCTGGAGCAGAACGCGCGTCTGCCGGGAAATGACTGTCCGCAAGGAAAAGAGTGTGAGGATAAACAATGAAAATTTTACTGGCTGCGTTGACGTCATCTTTTATGCTGGTTGGCTGTACGCCTCGCATTGAAGTCGCTGCCCCTAAGGAACCGATCACTATCAATATGAACGTTAAAATTGAGCATGAGATCATCATCAAGGCAGACAAAGATGTCGAAGAGCTGCTTGAGACCCGTAGCGATCTTTTTTGAGGTGATGATGAAAAGAACATTACTTCTTTGTGCATTTCTTGTTGGCTTGGTAAGCAGCAATGTAATGGCATTGACTCTGGATGAAGCCAGAACCCAGGGACGGGTAGGTGAAACATTTTACGGTTATCTGGTTGCGCTGAAAACGGATGCTGAAACAGAGAAATTAGTAACAGAGATTAATGCCGCGCGTAAAGCGAGCTACCAACAACTGGCAAAGCAAAATAATGTGTCGGTGGATGATATCGCGAAACTTGCCGGGCAAAAGCTCGTATCTCGCGCTAAATCAGGAGAATATGTGCAGGGCATTAACGGAAAATGGTTACAGAAATAAGAACGTCTGCCCCGCTTGTTGCGGGTATAGCTCTCTACTACACGACTTCTTTCATCGCAGCCTGGTAGATTCGAACAATTCACACAGGAGGCAACAATGAGCTACAAAATAGAATCTCTGCGTTTATTATCGGTTCAAGTAAAATAATAAATATTGATATTTCGAATATGTGTGAATTTACGGAAATGGGTGGTGAAAGCAACCTGTCATCCATTTTACTGTTCGTGTAAGGTTTGTTAGAAGAAATAATTTAATGTAACAAGTGACCTGATTAATAAAATAAAACATTCATCTTGGTTATATATTGAAGTTATTTGATGATGAATTGAATTGTCATGAATTGCTAAATAAAGCTTCTTAAATAATATATAATCATGACCACTCTTCGTTTATGACGTTTCTGTTACACCCATTTTACTTTTTAAACTGTCTCTGATTGAGAGGGATTTCTCATGCAAAAGAAAACGTTATTATCCGCCTGTATCGCGCTGGCTTTAAGCGGATCGGGCTGGGCTGCTGACATTGATGATACAGATAGTGCAACTCGTCAGCGTAAGGAGACAAGGATACCCTGTCCGACCGCTCACTCCTCTGAAAAACTAAGTCCGCAACAACTAAAATCGCTCCCGTCTGAATGTTCTACAACCAATGACAACAACCTCTATTCCTTGATTGCCGTTGGCGCTACTTCACTAATCACCACTCTTGCAGTCCTTGAACTAAACCACGATGACGGTAACCACGCTCATTCCTCTGACAATCCTCCAGTACCGCCTGATGACGATAATGGCGGCAACACACCGGATGATGGTGGCAATACCCCTGACGATGGCGGCAATACTCCTGACGATGGCGGCAACACACCGGACGATGGCGGCAACACACCGGACGATGGCGGCAACACACCGGATGATGGTGGCAATACCCCTGACGATGGTGGGAATACTCCTGACGATGGCGGCAACACACCGGATGATGGTGGGAATACTCCTGACGATGGCGGCAA
>ERZ781272.662-NODE-662-length-18985-cov-3.010777_pt1 | contig 18985 bp, 16 predicted proteins | sample MGYA00375850_ERZ781272 | MGnify/ENA primary metagenome ERZ781272 (study PRJEB29790, sample SAMN06051246) | human gut metagenome | host: Homo sapiens | place: USA: Cincinnati, Ohio | collected 2013-06-21 | study: EMG produced TPA metagenomics assembly of the Gut...
ATTGATAAAATCAGAGCCTACTCAGCTTCTTCTGATAACATCGGAAACTTTTTTGGTCAAAATGTATTTTTAGCCAATTCAGGTGTTCTTTTAATAGTCAGCACTTTAGAAGGTGTGGGAATAAATGTAGATCCACTTCAAATTGCTAAAGCATCAATACCGGTTGCTATTACAGCATTTGTTTTATGTGCTATAAGAAACTACCTTTTTGATAAAAAACTTCAAAAAAAATATTCTGCTAGAAGCAAATAAATTTAAGGAGATTAAAAGATCATGGATATATCGACAATTTCAAATATACTTCTTGAAGTATTTTACATAATGATTGGATTATATATGGCTGTTACTATGGTATTTACTTTAAAAGACAAAAACCATAAAACACGAATAGGTACTGCTTTATTTTGGGGTATAGTATCTGTAATTTTTATTTTTGGTAAATTAATACCTTCAATAATTACTGGTACTCTTATTATAATCATAGCTTTATTATCCGCATTCAAACAAATTAATATAGGAACTTTAAATCAATTAGACAGTACTTTTACTAACTTAAAAGCTGAAAAATTAGGTTTGAAAATATTTATACCATCACTTACTATTGCCTTTGTTGCTATGATTATAGCTTCATTTACTCCACTTCCTGGAACTGTAGCTATCGGAATATCTTCAAGTGCTGCTTTAATACTTACATTTATATTAACAAAAGCAAAACCAGTTGAATTTGTTGAAGATAGTAATAGAATGTTCCAATCCGTAGGTGTATTTTCAATATTGCCTCAGCTTCTAGCTGCTTTAGGAGCACTCTTTACAGCTGCTGGAGTTGGTGATATAATTTCAAACCTTATATCTGGAATTATACCAGAAGGTAATGTATTATTTGGAGTTATTGCTTACTGCGTAGGTATGGTATTATTTACCGCAATTATGGGCAATGGGTTTGCTGCATTCTCTGTAATAACTGTCGGAATCGGTATCCCATTTGTATTCGCTCAAGGTGGTGATCCTGTAATTTGTTCTGCTTTAGCATTAACAGCTGGATTCTGTGGAACACTACTTACACCTATGGCTGCAAACTTTAATATGCTTCCAGTTGCACTTCTTGACATAGAAGATAAAAACTCAGTTATAAAGGCTCAAGCACCTTTAGCTATAGTTTTATTAATAATACATATTGTACTTATGTACACTTTAGGTTTTTAAATTATAGTCAAATCTTGTATTTGTCTGACCCAGTTTAGTCAAAAATTTAAATCTTTGATTTAATTATTTTACTTACACAAAGTGTACTCACGTTGGAGCCAATCACTTACTCCTACGAACAAATGTAATGTAAGTAGTGAGTTTCATTTAAGTGAGAGCCCCAATCTTGTATTTGGTTGCCCAAGCTTACTACTACGAATGTATATTAGTAGTGAGTTTACTTTATATATCTACAATAAACGAAATCCACATAATTCTATGTAGATTTCAGCATAATACTTAAGGAGCTGATAATAATGAAAGTTTTAATAACAGGATTTGATTGTTTTGGTGGAGAAAGTATAAATCCAGCTTTAGAAGCTGTAAAAAAACTTCCTGATACCATAGAAGGAGCAGAAATAATTAAATTAGAAATTCCAACTGTATTTAGAAAATCATTAGAAAAAATTGAAGAAAATATAATAAAGTATAATCCAGATATAGTTCTTTCAATCGGTCAGGCTGGTGGAAGATTTGGAATAACACCTGAAAGAGTTGCAATAAACATTGATGATGCCAGAATTGAAGATAATGAAAAAAATCAACCAATCGATGTTGCAATATTTGAAGATGGAGAAAATGCTTATTTTAGTAACCTCCCTATAAAGGCTATGGTAAAGGAAATGAACGAATCTGGTATTCCTGCTTCAGTTTCAAATACCGCTGGAACTTTTGTATGTAATCATGTTATGTATGGCATACTTTATATGATAGATAAAAAATATCCAAACATAAAAGGTGGCTTTATACACGTTCCATACTTGCCTTTCCAAGTAGTAAATAAACCTAATACACCTTCTATGTCACTACTTGATATAACAAAAGGCTTAGAAATCTGTATTAAAGCGGCTCTAACTAATAATAATGATGTAAAAACTATTGGTGGTGAAATTTGTTAATGAATAATATAAATATTTTTGTTTATGGAAGTCTAAGAGAAGGTTTTTTTAATTATGATAAATATTTGAAAGGTAAAGTAATAAAAAATATTCCTGCTGTTTTAGAAGGAATGGATTTATATCATATGCCTTATAAGGGATATCCAGCTATAGTTCCAAATGAGCACAGTAAAGTCTTTGGTGAAATAGTCGTTGTTAAAGATTATGATGAAACTATAAGAGATATAGATGAAATGGAAGGTGTTATAGACCATAGGCACCCTGAAAATGAATACCATAAAGAGCTATTAACTGTTGAGCATTTAGATACTGGTATAAAAGAAGACTGCTATGTTTACTTTTATAATTTAGATAATGATTCAATTTTTAACGAAAAAGCTATACATATTCCAGATGGAGACTGGAAAAAATATATGTTAAATAAATAGCGATGTACTAAGTTTAGATTGAAATAATCGAAATAAAGTTCTAAAATTCTTAGACAGAGGATGTTCCAAAAATGTTTGTCCAAAACTTGTTTTTTGGGAGCAAACATTTTTGGGCACATCCTCTGTCTTTAGAATTTTGACCTTCAAATTTCCTACAATACGAGTATATCATATATTGAATTTCGGTTGTTATCCACTAAACTTTGATATTGCGTAATATATTTATACCATCCTTGTTTTTAGGAATAAACTTTTCCTACGTTTAATATGCCACTTTTATCAAAAATTCGTTTTATTTCATTCATATATTCAATATTATCTTCATTGGTAACTTCAATAAAATACTCTTTTTTATGAAGTCCAATTCCATGCTCACCTGATGGAAGTCCTTTAAATTCATGACTTTTCCCATAAAGTTCATATAAAAAGTCATGAGATTTCTTTTCCCATACCTTTTCTTCTAAATGGTTTCTCAAAACACTTACATGTATATTTCCATCACCAGCATGACCAAAATAAATTAACTTAATGTTGTATTTTCTACCAAGTTCGCTTGTAAACTTAGCAAATTCAGATATTTTTGTTATTGGTACTACTATATCAATAGGTATGCTTTCATCATTTGCTTCAATAGCATTACACAAAGCACCTCTTATTTTCCACGTATTTATTGCTTCTTCTTCATTTAAAATAATAAAATCTAAAGCATCAGAGTTTAAAAGCACTTTCTTTGCTTTCTCAGAATTTGATTTAATTTCTGACTCATCTCCATCAAATGTTAATAGTAAAAATGCTTCACCTTTATCAGAAGGCAGTTTAAGATCTAAGAATTTCTCTGAATTTTCAGCTACATTTCTTTCCATAAATTCTATGGCTGTGGGATTTGCACTGGCTTTAAGAATTTTTATAACAGAATTAACTCCATCTTCCAAATTATTAAATGGAACTAATACACTTATTGACTTTTCTGGTTTTGGTATTATTTTTAAAACTATCTTAGTAATAACTGCAAGAGTTCCTTCTGATCCTATAATTAAGTTTTTTAAATCCAGTCCTGTACTATTTTTTATAGTTTTACCACCAACAGTTATAGCTTTTCCATCACCAGTTACAACTTCCATTTCTCTTACATAATCTCTTGTAACTCCATATTTAACAGCTCTCATTCCGCCTGCATTTGTGCTGACATTTCCACCAATTGAAGCAGTTTTTTCTCCTGGATCTGGTGGATAAAAAAAGTTTCTTTCTTCAACATAAGATTGTACATCTTTTAAAAGAACACCAGCCTCAACTGTTAAAGTTAAATTTTCTTCATCTATTTCAAGTATTTTATTCATTTTTGAGAAATCTAATACAATACCTCCATGAAGCGGTACAGTTGCTCCAGTAAGTCCAGTTCCAGCACCTCTTGGAGTTATATGAATTTTATTTACACTCGCATACTTTATTATATTTTGAACTTCTTGTGTTGATTTTACAAAAACTAGTGCATCGGCATGTCCATATTCTCTTTGTAAACTATCACTTAAATACTTTTTTTCAATTTTATCTTCAATGACAATTTGACTTTCATCTTTTACTATTTTTTTAAGTTCATTAATATCCATATTTCCTCTCCTATGTTAAAATCAATATTGCTTATTCCTAAATAATATTTGATCATAATTTTCTATCTTCTATAAACTTTTCCAGCTATTAAATCACCACTAATTTGAATAAATTGAACCAATATTACTAATATAGCCACAGTTACAATCATGACTCCAGTTTCATATCTATAATATCCGTATCTTATGGCAAGATCTCCAATCCCGCCTCCACCAACAATTCCAGCCATTGCTGAAAAACCTATTAAACTTACAAGATTAACAGTTATTGCTCTTATTAAACTTGGAAGAGCTTCAACAATAAGAACATCTGTTAATATTAATTTAAAGCTTGCACCAGATGATATTGCCGCCTCAATTACTCCACTATCAACTTCACTAAATGCCCCTTCACTAAGTCTTGCAAAGAATGCAATAGATGCAATTGTTATAGGTACTGTTGCAGCTTCAGGTCCAATGCTTGATCCTACTATTAATTTTGTAACTGGTAATAATAACACTAACAATATTACAAATGGAAGTGAACGTATTATATTTATAATAAAACTTGCAATACCATTAATTATCTTGTTTTTAAAAAATAGTTTATTAGAAGTTAAATAAAGTATAAGTCCAATTGCTCCCCCTACAAACAAAGATATAATCATAGCTGTAACAATCATTTTAGAACTATCTAAAACTGCCTGCAAAAGTTCCACTTTTAAAATTTCTATTGTATTTTCCATCTATATCACCTCCAAATAATCATTAATTATTCTTTCAGTTTTTACCACATTATTCTTTATAAACTGCTTTGCTCTTGCTATTTCTTCCTTATCGCCAACTATACTTACAATCAAAGTTCCTATTGGTTTATTATCTATATAATCTATCTTTCCATGAATTATACTAATATCAACATTATAATTTTTAGCTACTTCTGATATTACAGGTTTTAAGCTATCATTTCCTTTATAATTTATTTTAATTATTTCGCCTTCACCTAATAAATCAAAAATTTCCCTTGGAAGATCAACACTTGAATTTTTATTAATTAAAGACTTAGTAACTTCATGTTTAGGATCAGAAAAAATTGAATATACATCATTAACTTCAACTATTTCTCCATTACTCATAACTGCTACCCTATTAAATAATTTCTTTGCCACTTCCATTTCATGAGTTATAAATACAATAGTAATATTTAGCTTATCATGTATATCCTTTAATAGATTAAGTATTTCTTCAGTATTTTCTAAATCCAATGCTGATGTAGCCTCATCACACAAAAGCACTTCTGGATTGTTAGCAATAGCTCTTGCAATACCTACTCTTTGTTTTTGCCCGCCACTTAAGTTTGCTGGATATACTTCTTTTTTGTCTTCAAGTTTAACTAAGCTTAGTAATTCATTGATTCTTTCATTTCTTTTATCTTTTGGATAATTATTTGCTTTTAAAACGAACTCTATATTTTCATATATTGTCTTTCCACTTATTAAATTAAATTGTTGAAATATCATTCCTATTTTTAATCTTTTTTCCCTAAGCTTGCTTCTGCTTATATTAGTTATATCTTCATTATCTATAATTACTTGTCCTGATGTAGGTTTTTGAAGTAAATTTATTACTCTGACAAGTGTACTCTTTCCCGCTCCACTTAATCCAACAATTCCAAAGATTTCACCTTTGTTTATTTTTAGATTCACATCTTTCACCGCTTGCACTTTTTTTCCTTTTATTTTAAATTCAACATTTATATCTTTCAATTCAATCATTCTTATCACCACCCATATAATTTTTTCTAACTTACAATAATATTGCCATTATCGTAAGCTAGATTTCTGCATTAATATGATAATATTACTTATATTTTAGTTTATATTACACTCTAATATAATTTAAAATTTTTTTCTTAATTATATTATTTCCACCATTCTGGTTTAGAAAAGTCTTTAAACTTACTGTTTTCTATTGCTGTTTTAAAATCATCTGATTCTATTACTTCTAAAAGATCTTTTCCTAGTTCTTTATCTAAATCTTCTGTTCTAACTACTACTACATTTTTATAATTTTCTGTTAATGGCTCTACAGCTAATGCCTTGCTATAATCAAAATCTGATGCAAATGCATAATTTCCCGGAACAAGTGCAGCATCTACACTATCTAAACTTCTTGCAAGTTGAGCACCTTCAACTTCAACGAACTCAATATTTTTAGTATTTTCTGCAATATCAAGTGTACTTGCTTTTGTTGCATCAACATTATCTTTTAACTTAATTAATCCATTAGCACTCAACACGTTTAATGCTCTTGCAAGATTTGATGCATCATTTGGAATAGCTATTTTTGCACCATCTGGAATTTTGTCAATTGAATCATATTTTTGTGAGAACATACCCATTCCAAGTGTTGGTACAGTTTTAACAGCTGAAATATCTAAATTATTATCAGCGCTAAATTTCTTTAAGTATTCTGTATGCTGCATTAAGTTTGCTTGAATTTCTCCATTATTTAAAGCTTGATCTGGTTGAATATAATCACTAAATTCCTTTACTGTGATTTTATATCCCTTTTTTTCAAGTAATGGTGTAAACACTTCCTTAATCATATCTCCATAAGGACCAGGGCAAACACCTACAATAATATCCTTTGAACTTCCACTTGAAGCTTGGTTATTACTCTCTGTACTTTTATCCTTTGCTCCTCCGCATGCAATTAAACTAATGCCTACTGCTGTTATTAATGATAATGCTCCTAATTTTTTTAAAATTTTCATATTTTATTCCCCCTATAATCTTCACTAAATTATTATTGCTTTTTATTTTTTAATTATAATAATTCTTATATAATTAGTCATATTTATTTTGATTTTTTATTTATATATTGTGATTTCAATGTACTTTCTTTTATTATTTACCTTTTCTTGAAATCACAATATATTGTTATATTTTATTTATCAGAATCTTAATTTAAATTACACCTACATTTATATATTAATTTACTTTTTCATATAATTTTTTAAATTCTCTAATCTTTTAAGTGCTTCTCTAAGAGTTGCTTCTGTTTTGGCAAAGTGTAATCTTATATAATTATTAACATTGCCTCTAAAGAAACTTGATCCTGGAACCGCTGCAACTCCTATTGTTCTTGCAAGCCATATACAGAATTCATAGTCATCTTCATATCCAAATTCTGATATATAACCATAACGTAATAAGCACCTTGTGGTTCAAAATACTTTAATCCTATTTTATCTAAACCTTCTAAAAAGAATTTTCTTTTCTTATCATATAGATCTGTTAATCCATCATAATAATCTTGTCCAAATTCTAGTCCTTTAACAGCTGCTTCTTGAAGTGGCGCTGCTGCTCCAACTGTTAAGAAGTCATGAACCTTCTTACATTGTTCTATCACTTCTTTGCTTGCAATTATATATCCAAGTCGCCATCCAGTAATTGAGTATGTCTTTGATAATGAACTACATGATATTGTTCTTTCAAACATTCCAGGAAGTGAAGCTATGTAAGTATGTTTATATGGAGGATATACCAAATGTTCATACACTTCATCTGTTATTACAAAAGTATCAAACTCTATGGCAAGATCTGCAATGTACTGAAGTTCTTCCCTTGTAAATACCTTTCCTGTTGGATTTGATGGATTACAAAGAACAAGTGCTTTTGGATTTTGCTCAAATGCATGTCTTAATTCATCTTTATCAAATGTAAAAGTTGGTGGTTTAAGCTCAACATATATTGGCTCAGAACCTGAAAGAACTGTATCTGCTGTATAGTTTTCATAAAATGGTGAAAATACAATTACTTTATCATCTATATTACAAACACTCATCATTGCAGCCATCATTGCTTCTGTACTTCCACATGTAACTACTATATTTTCTTTAGGATCAATATGAATTCCCATAAACTTTTCTTGCTTAGCTGCAAGCTTTTCTCTAAAATTTTGTGCTCCCCATGTTATTGAATATTGATGAGGTCCTTCATCTGCCACTTCTTTTAATCTATCTGTTATTTCTTTTGGTGGATCAAAATCCGGAAATCCTTGTGATAAGTTTATAGCACCACATTCTTCAGAAACTCTTGTCATAGCTCTAATGACTGATTCTGTAAATCCATCTAATCTTCCACTTAATTTTGCCATATATATGCCCCCTTCTAATGCTATCAAGTTACTAATAATTAAATAAAAATAAAACGCCAGAGAATAAACTCTAGCGTAATAATCACCATAAAATTCATCCTCTTATCTATCAGTTATAAAAAATAACTGCAGGAATTAGCACCATTATATATAGTAAATGAACTAATATATCGGTTGCTGGGCTTCATAGGGCCAGTCCCTCCACCACTCTTGATAAGAGTCTTTTTAATTTTTATTATGTTATAAATGTTAACCATTTTTTTCTAAAATGTCAATCATTTATTTTATTTTTATAAATAATTTTTTTATTATTTAGTTGTATTTTTTGTATTGTTATTTTCTATAGTTTTTCTATCGATTCCTAGTTTTGTATTCATATTTCTTAACATATCACCAAATGTGTTTGTTACATTTTCCCCAGCTCTTACTGTATCATCTACTAATTTAATAAATTCATCTTGTGTTTTATTATAATCATTTTTAGTTATTTTATCTAATTTTGCTATTTTACCATCTATATCTTTTATTAATTTCTCTCCTTCTGCAATTAAATCTTCATTCATTTTCTTTAATTCAGCATCATCAGTTTTTGCATCGTTTTTTAGACCATCTACAAATGATTGTATTTTTTCTTTACTGTCTTTGTAAGCAGCTTTTACATCACTTAAATATTTTTCATTTCCTGGATATTCTTTATTTTTATATGCGTTATTAGCGGTATCAACATCAGTATACATATTGTATCCACCTAGTGTTCCTACACTTTTATCGTATAGCCCTGTATAAGTATTAAAAAATGTTTTATCTGCAACTTTGTCTGCACTTTCTGGTTGAGCTTGTTCTTTATTACTACACGCTACTGCAGTAAAAAGTAAAAGAAAAGATAATGCTAGTGTTATAAATTTTTTCATTTAAGTTATCCTCCATTTTAAATTCTGTCTTTAAGAATTATTATCTCAAGTTTTTACTTTTTTATTTGCTTTAAAAAATTTTCATTTATTTTTTTGAATTAACTAAAAATTAAATCTTCCATATTAACTTCTGTTTGTTGCATTTTATTGTCAATTAAAAATTTTTGAGTATATTTAAGGGTTTGAATTTCATTTCTTCCTATTGCTGGATTAGAATCATACCATCTGTAAGAAAATTGCATTATATTAAACATATATATTTGTTTATCATAATGCTGACTTTTCCTTAAGTGATTTAATTATTTTAGGTAAAGTTTTTTTATTTATAAAAATAAGATAAATTTTCTATTTTTAATAATTTATAGATTTTAATCTTTTTAATTCTTTGTTAAATATAAATTGATTATTAATTTTCGTTATAAATTTTTATAACTCCAAAATTTTTATGATATTTGTTTAATTAATTTATTTTTCATTAATAGCTATATTATTTCTTGTTTTTGTATGATACATGCCCTATAAAGTTTTAATATTAATAACTTTTCATTTTGAATAAATAAAAACAGTTGTTATAAAAAATATAACAACTGTTTTTTCTTTAATTACATTTACTATATCCACATTGGAGGCATATTGTACAACCGCCTGTAGGTATTATAGATTCATTGCCACATTCTGGACAAATAAATTTTTCCTGACCTTCTTTAATTTGATGCTCTTCAGCCTTTTCTATTTTGTCTTCTTTAACCTTTTTTTCTTTATCAGATTTTTTGTCATTTAATAAGACTCCACTTCTCTCACATCCATCTCTATAAATTGTTATACCTTTTAGTTTATTTTCCCATGCAGACATATAGATGTTATAAACATCTTCTATTGTAGCTTCATATGGTAGATTTATAGTGGATGATATGGATGCATCAATATGCTTTTGCCAAGCTGCTTGCATAGCTATTCTTTCTTCTGGTTTTAAATTCATTGCTGTTACAAATGTATTTGGTAATTCATTTTCATCAGTAATATCTTTTAAATTCATATATTCTTTAACTATTGGTGTATACACTTTGTAATAAACATCCTGTGAGTGAAGAGTTTCTGTTTTTCTAGTATAGGAAATATTAAACATAGGCTCTATTCCTCCACTTATACCAAGCATGGTAGATATGGATCCTGTTGGTGGTATGGTTAATATTTGTGAGTTTCTAAGTCCATATTTCTTTACTAATTCTTTTACACCTTCATCTATATTATTTATAAAGAAAGGAGATTTAAATATAGCTTCTTCATTGTACTTCTCATAAGTACCTCTCTCTTTTGCTAGTAAAGCAGACTTTTTCACAGCACTATTTAACATAGATTTTGAAATTTTATCACATAAATCAATTGACTCTTCTGAGCCATATCTAATATTTAATTTTATAAGCATATCTGCTATACCCATAACTCCTAGACCTATTTGTCTATACTGAGATACACTTTTTTGTTGTTGTTTTAGTGGGTGAAGAGAAAGACCTTCTTCTAATACTTCATTTAATCCCAATATACAGTCTTCGACACAAGCTTTGAATTTTTCCATATCAAATATGGCATTATCCGTGAATGGTTCCACAACAAACTCAGATAAGTTCATAGATCCAAGCAAGCAACTTCCTCCTGCTGGCAGTGGTTCTTCTGCACAAGGATTAACACCATCATGTTTAAATTCTTTATCTTCACTTAATAGATGATATTTTCTTATGTTGTCCCAAAATAACATGCCTGGCTCTGCATAGTCCCAGTTGTTTTTAACTAGCTTCATAAATAACTCATAAGCATCTACTTGTTTTGTTATTTCTTCTTTTGTTGGTTCCATCAAAAATTTACAAGTATATTTTTCTTTATTTTTAACAGCTTTCATAAATTCATCACTTATTTTTACAGATATATTAGCCTTTGTGACTTTTTCCAAATCAGTTTTAACATCTATGAATTCTTCAATATCTGGATGGCTTATATCCATGGAAATCATCAGAGCTCCACGTCTTCCTTTTTGCCCAATAAGTCCCGTAGTCATTGAATATAAATCCATAAACGACACAGCTCCTGATGTGGTTTTTGCCGCATTATGTACTTCCGCCCCGTTTGGTCTAAGTTTAGAAATATCTATTCCCACACCCCCACCATAAGAAAATGTTCTTGCTAAATTTTTAGCTGTATCAAATATACTCTCCAAATTATCCTCTGGTGGTTCTAGAACATAGCAGTTTGAATAAGTAACCTTTATATTATCTCTATATAATCCTCTGTTTGCTAAAATTCTCCCCGCAAATAAAAACTTTCTTTCTCTTATTAATTTTGCAATTTTATGATTTCCTCCACTAATTCTTTCTATCCATTCATTAAAACTTTCTTCCTTATACTGATATTTATTTCTCCAGATAGATTTTTGTAACTCGTCCATATTCCACTTTGAATTTCTTATTTCAGTTCTTCTATCTCTATAAATAATATATTTTTTAGCAACATCTTTTCTATTAGATGACATTAACAAATCTTCTACTTCATCTTGTATATTTTCTACTGTAGCCTCTATTTCTTTATTTTGTATTTTTTCCTCTACCATTGTAGCTATATTTTCAGCCAATTCTCGATCCGTACCAAACTTGCTATTTATGGAAGATTTATATACTGCATTAAATATCTTTCTTTTATCAAATATTTCTATTGTTCCATCTCTTTTACATACTTTTATCATATTTTTCTCCTAAATATTTTTCGAATTTCTTTATTTTTATAACCTTATGTTGTTTTTATATTATTTTTATGTCAATCATTGATATTTACTTTATGTATTTTTCATTTCATACTAATATATTTTGTACTCATTGATTTATTATTCAAAAAGTTGTTTAGTTTTTTATTCACTATAAAGCCCTCCTAAGAATAAACTTAGAAGGGCAATTTATAATTAATCTTTTATTAAGTTTTTTTCTACTAAATAATCATGTGCTACTTTTTCTGGAGTTTGTCCTTCTTCATCAACTTTATAATTTAATTCAATCATATCATCTTCATTTATTACTCCACTTAATTTATTTAGTACTTCCTCTGTTTCAGGATATTTTGAAATTAAATCTTCTCTAACTAATGGTACAGCATAATAAGGCGGGAAGAATGATTCATCATCTTCTAACACTTTTAAATTGAATTTCTTTAATAATCCATCAGTAGAAAATGCATCTATTACTTGGGCATCTCCCCTTTGTAAAGCTTGATACCTTAAAGCACCATCCATACTTTTAATTTCCTTAAAATTCATGTCATAATATTTCTGTAACCCAGGTAAACCATCTTCTCTATTTTGAAATGCTAATGTTGGTGAAAATACAAATCCCTCTGAATATTTAGTTAAATCAGAATAAGTTTCTATATTATATTTTTTAGATACATCAGATTCCATAGCTAAAGTGTAGGTATTATTAAAGCCTATAGGGTCTAGTACTTTTATACCATATTCCTTATCTAAGTGTTCTTTTACACGATTGTATACATCATCAGCATCTCCTGTAGCTTCTTCTTTCATTATATTCATTAAAATAGTTCCTGTATAATCTGCACACATGTCAACTTCACCACTTACTATAGAACTCCAAAGAACTGAAGTTCCCATGTTTAATTTTCGTTCAATATTATAATCTGTGTATTCTTCTAGTAAATCTGAATACATATTTCCAAGTATTAATCCTTCTGTGTAATCCTTTGAACCTACTACTATTGTATCCTTTTTACCAAAACTTTGTCCTATGGAAGTAAATAATATAACTACTACAACTACAACTGTACATACTTTTAATCCTGTATGACTACTCTTTCTTTTATCATTATGAGATTTTTGATATGAATATTTACTCATAACTGATTTTTCTACCCTAGAGAATATATAATCCACTGAAAGAGCTAATATACAAGCTGGAATAGCACCTGCAAGAATCATTATATTGTTTACAGTTTGAACTCCAGAAAATACTAAATAACCAAGTCCACCTGCACCTATAAATGCAGCTAAAGTCATAAGTCCAACAGCTGTTACTGCTGAAATTCTTATACCAACCATAATTATGGGAAGAGCTAAAGGTAACTGTATTTTATATAAAATTTGCTTTGAAGTAAGTCCAATTCCTGTGGCAGATTCTATTATATTTTTATCTATTCCAAGAATTCCTGTGGTAGTATTTTTTACTATAGGTAATAAAGAGTATAAAACAACCATCATTATGGCTGGTTTACTACCAATGCCTAGTACTGGTACTAACAATCCGAGTAACGCCATAGATGGTATTGCTTGAAATACATTAATCATACCTACAATATACTTTCTAAGTTTTTCATTTTTAGAAACTAATATTCCAAGAGGTATACCAATAATAATAGCCACAACTATTGCTACAACAGTTAATTGAATATGTTGTATTAATAATGATATAATTTGGCCTTTTTGTGCTGATAAGTAATTTATAAAATTAATCAAGTATACTCACCTCCATTACAAGGAACTGCTCACTTAAAACAGAAAGTAAACTACTTCTTGTTATTAGACCTGCCAACTTATTATAGCGAGTAATTACAGGTACATGGCCAATTCCCTCCCTATTCATTACTTCTAATATCTCAACTAAATTATTGTCATCATATACAAATATAGGCTCATCATTCATTATTTCACTTAAGTAGTGATTTTGAATTCCGTTTCTTCTAAGTTCTTTTATAGTAACAATGCCAAGAAAGTTTTCATCTTTATCAACTACTAATAAACTATCTACTTTATTTGTTCTCATAATTTCCATACCTTGTATAACAGTTCTTGATCTTTTTACACTTACAGGATTTTTAATCATTATGTCTCTAGCTTTTATGTATTCCGGTGCATTCCATAATCTATCACTACCTATAAAATTTTTAACAAATTCATTTGCCGGATTTCTAAGTAAATTTTCCACTGTGTCATATTGTTGAACTTTTCCATCTTTCATAATACATATTTTATCTGCTAATTTTAATGCTTCATCCATATCATGAGTAACAAATATGATAGTTTTCTTTAACTCTTCTTGCAGTGAATATAACCATTCCTGTAATTGAGTACGAGTTATTGGATCCAGTGCACTGAAGGGTTCATCCATTAAAATTATCTCTGCATCAGTTGCAATTGCTCTTACAAGCCCAATCCTTTGTTGTTGACCACCACTAAGCTCACTTGGATATTTATACAAAAATTCCTTAGGATCAAGACCCACCATATTCATCAGTTCTATTGTTTTTTCTTCAATTTCTTCTTCAGTTTTCTCTTTTTTTAAATTTGGAATTAGCTCTATGTTTTCTTTTATAGTCATATGAGGAAATAATCCTACACTTTGTATAACGTAACCAATATTTCTTCTTAGCTTAATAGGATTTTCCTTAGATATAGGTATGTCATTTATGAAAATTTCTCCCTTTGTAGGCTCAATTAGTTTATTTATTAATTTTAAGGTAGTAGTCTTTCCACAACCACTAGGACCTATTAAAACAACAAAGCTCCCCTCTTCTATTTTCAAGGAAACATCATCTAATATTGTTTTCTTTCCTACTTTTTTAGAAATGTTCTTTATTTCTATCATAATATCCCCCTTCCAACAAACAACTTATTATTTTTTATAAGTTGTTTAAGATATATTATATCACTCCTTTTATGCGCATTCAATATTTTAGTAAAATTTCTAACCAAATTTATATTAGATTACATTTTAATTTCTGAAAAATTCCCTTATATTGAGACTCTGCATAGACTAATTATCTTCATTTTGAGTAGTTGTGCTTATAAAAAAGACGAACTAATGAAAGTTCGTCTTTTACAAATCTTATTTATCAAATTTATCTATTTCTTCTAATAACTCTTCTACTAAAGAATCGCCTTTTATTTTTCTAACAATTTCACCTTTTTTAAATAGAAGACCTTCTCCTTTTCCACCAGCTATACCTATATCAGCTTCTCTAGCTTCACCAGGGCCATTTACAGCACATCCCATAATAGCTACTGTCATGTTTTTGTTTATATCTTTTATTCTATCTTCTACTTCATTCGCCACACTTATCAAATCAATATTACATCTTCCACAAGTTGGACAAGATACTATTTTTATTTTGTCATTTAATAAATTTAAACTTCTAAGTATGTCTTTACCAACATGAACCTCTTCCACAGGATCTCCTGTTAATGAAATTCTTATGGTATCACCAATTCCATTCATTAAAAGTGAACCTACACCTATTGATGATTTAATAGTTCCTTTTTTAATCCCACCAGCTTCTGTTATACCTAAGTGAAGAGGATAATCTACTTTTTCACTCATTAGAGTATAAGCTTCTACTGCTGTGTAAATATCTGATGATTTTAATGATATTACTATATTGTAAAAGTCTAAGTCTTCAAGAATTTTAATATGTGCTAAAGCACTTTCTACTAGAGCTTCTGGTGTAGCATGCCCATATTTTTCTAACAAATGTTTTTCTAAAGAGCCACCATTAACACCAATTCTTATTTTTAAATTTTTTTCCTTACATTTTTCAACTACTGCTTTTACTCTATCGATACTTCCTATGTTACCTGGGTTAATCCTTATACCATCTACACCTTCTTCTATTGCTTTTAAAGCTAGTTTGTAGTCAAAGTGTATGTCTGCTATTAACGGTATATTTATTCCTTTTTTTATTTTTCCCAAATTTTCCGCTGCTATCATATCAGGAACTGCAACCCTTACCGCGTCGCATCCTGCTTCTTCTAATCTTTTTATTTGTTCTATTGTTTTTATAGCATCCCTAGTATCTGTTGTTGTCATAGACTGAACTGCAATTGGATTATTTCCTCCAATTTTTATATTACCTAAAGATACTTCTCTTGTTTTTTTTCTATTATAACTCAAAACTTCACCTTCTACTTATATATTTAGAATTTAATTATGCCTTTAAATAATTTAGTTACATCATTATAAGTAATGAAAACCATAAATGCCATTAATGCACAGAAACCTATCATATTTATCATAGCTTCTTTATCTGGATTTATTTTTTTTCCACCTCTTATCCATTCGATGAAAAGTAATAATAATCTACCTCCATCTAATGCTGGGAATGGAACTAAGTTTATTATTCCAAGGTTTAAACTTATTATTGAGCCTAAGTATAATAAATTAATTATACCTGTTCTTGCCGCATCAGATACTATACTAATTACACCAACTGGACCTGCAACAGAATTAGTAAATCCACCAGGAACAGTTCCTGTTATCATTTGCTTTAAGAAAGTAACCATCTGTACTATCATTTGTCCCGTAGTTACAAATGAATCTCTTATGGCGTGAACAATATTTTTATCCCTTGCACAAGTCACTCCTACCTTATAACTTCCATCTTCTGCTTTTTGTGGTGTGACATTTACTTTTACTGATTTATTATCTCTCTCAACTACAAGATTTAATTCTTTTCCATTTGATGATGAAATAACTTGTGTAAATTCATTCCAAGAAGTAATTTCTTTTCCGTTTATACTTTTTATTGTATCTCCTGATTTTAAATTAGCTTCATAAGCTGGACTATTGTCTGTTATTTGATCTAATGTAGTTGTTGGAGATCCTATGTAAATAAATACAGGAATTAAGAAAATAACTGCTAAAACTAAGTTAAAAAATGGTCCTGCAAATATAACACTGGCCCTTTGAAGTATAGATTTTGTCCCAAATGAACCTGGCTTATTTGATTCTTCATCTTCACCTTCCATAGATACATACCCACCTATTGGTAAAATTCTAATAGAATACATTGTTCCATTTTTTTCTTTACCAAATAGCTTTGGTCCCATGCCTATGGAAAATTCATGAACTGTAATTCCATTTTTCTTTGCAAAAATAAAGTGACCAAACTCATGTATTAATATTATTACTCCAAAAAGTAATAAAGCTGCAATTATCGTCATATATTCACCTTCCTAATTTTAATAAAAATTCGCTTCGCCTGAGCTACTATGTTGGCGAAACACTTCATGTCGCCAACAAGATGTCTTCGCACCGCTTTAGTCATCAACCTTACTCAAAGAAAACTATTACTTAAGTAAGTTAGCTAAAAACGCTCTAGTTTCCTTGTCAACTTCTAGAATATCTTCTAAAGTCGGATTACTTCTATTATTATGCTGATCTAAACTTCTTTCTATGTAATATGGTATGTCATAGAATCCAATTTTATCATCTAAAAATTCATTTACTAAAACTTCATTAGCAGAATTTAACACAGCTGGATAAGTTCCACCTAATTTCAATGCCTTAAACGCCAGTTTTAGGCAGGGGAATGTTTCCATATCTGGTTTTTCAAAAGTTAAAGTAGCTATTTTAGCTAAATCTAATCTTTCAAAATCAGTTTTTGATCTTTCTGGATAAGTTAGAGCATATTCTATTGGTAATCTCATATCTGGGCATCCTAGTTGAGCCATAACTGAACTATCTCTAAAAGATACCATAGAGTGAATTATACTTTGTGGATGAACTACTATATCAATATCCTCTACATCCACATCAAATAACCACTTAGCTTCTATTACTTCTAGACCTTTATTCATAAGAGTTGAAGAATCTATACTTATTTTTCTTCCCATATCCCAGTTTGGATGTTTTAAGGCCTCATTTTTTGTAACTTTAATTAACTCTTCTTTCTTTTTACCCCTAAAAGGTCCACCTGAAGCTGTTAATATTATCTTTTCTATATTCTTTTTTCTTTCTCCATTTAAGCATTGGAATATTGCACTATGCTCACTATCAACTGGTAAAATTTCTACATTATTTTTCTTTGCTTCTCTCATAACAATTTCACCAGCTGTAACTAAGGTTTCCTTATTTGCAAGAGCAATTGTTTTCTTTGCTTTTATTGCAGCCATTGTTGGCACCAACCCTATCATTCCAACTACAGCAGTTAAGACAATATCCACTTCTTCAAGCTCACATATCTTAACTAACCCTTCCATAGAACTTAATATTTCTATATCTATATTATTTGGAATCATATCCTTAAGTTTTTTAGCACTTTCTTCATTATAAACTGCAACATATTTAGGATTGAATTCTAATATTTGTTCTAACAATAAATCTATGCTGCTATTTGCTGAAATAGCAACTACTTCAAACTTGTCTTTATTTTTTCTAACCACATCTAAAGTCTGAGTACCTATAGATCCTGTAGAACCTAGTATACTAATTTTTTTCATAAGTGATTCCTTTCTACGCATTATATTAATAATTTGTCTTTACTTATGTATTATATCATTATTACTCTTATTATTTACAATATTCATCAAAATTTCAAATACATTTTTAATTTAAAGAAATAATATAAAATTTATGATTTTTTCTCATTAAAAAAGCTCCAGTATAACTGAAGCTAAATCATTTTATAAATAAGTTAATTACACTATACACAAATGGTGCAACTAGTATAACACTATCGAATCTATCTAGTATTCCACCATGTCCTGGTATTAATTTTCCATAGTCTTTAATTCCTACATATCTTTTTATTGATGAGGCAAATAAATCTCCAAATTGAGCAACAATACTTCCAAAGAAACCTAAAAATACTATTACTTTTAAATCAATTTTAAAGAAATATCCAAAAACTACACATATAATTGTAGATCCAAGTATGCCCCCAACACTTCCTTCTACAGTCTTTTTAGGACTTACCTTTGGTATAAGCTTATG
>ERZ781272.663-NODE-663-length-18922-cov-5.274447_pt1 | contig 18922 bp, 17 predicted proteins | sample MGYA00375850_ERZ781272 | MGnify/ENA primary metagenome ERZ781272 (study PRJEB29790, sample SAMN06051246) | human gut metagenome | host: Homo sapiens | place: USA: Cincinnati, Ohio | collected 2013-06-21 | study: EMG produced TPA metagenomics assembly of the Gut...
GGAGGGATTGCGCTGGTGGGTGCCACGCTGATTCCGCTGCTTGCCGGCCTGTTCGGTTAATAGCCGATGGACGGTCTGTTTGAGAGGATCACAGACTGGATTAAAGAGGGCTTGATTGAAGCGATCACAGGGCAATACACCAGCATCTTCAACTCGGTAAACGACCAGGTTTCCGACGTGGCGGCCCAGGTAGGCCAGACACCGCAGGGGTGGAATGGCGGCGTGTTCAGCATGATCCAGAATCTTTCTGAAACCGTCGTCATTCCCATTGCGGGAATTATCCTGACCTTTGTGCTGGTTTACGAGCTGATCCAGATGATTTTGGAAAAGAACAACATGCACGATTTTGATACATTCAACATTTTTAAGTGGATATTCAAAACTTTCGTTGCCACTTACCTGCTCACCAACTGTTTTACCATTGTCATGGCGGTGTTCGACGTCGCCCAGCATGTGGTCGCGGGCAGCGCGGGGATTGTGAACGGCAGCCTGGATGTCAGCGCCGCCCTTTCCGACCTGGAAACCCAGCTTGAAGCAATGGGGATGTGGGAACTGATCGGGCTGTGGCTGGAGACCAACATCATCAACCTGTGCATGTGGGTATTGTCTATCGTGATCTTTGTCATTGTCTATGGCCGTATGATTGAAATCTACTTAACGGTCAGCCTGGCACCCATACCGTTTTCCACAATGGCAAATCGGGAATGGGGGCAGATGGGGACCGGTTATCTCCGTTCCCTGTTTGCCCTGGGCTTCCAGGGATTCCTGATTTTAGTCTGTGTCGCAATTTATGCGGTGCTGGTGCAGGCGATCCCTTCTTCCGGCGACATTCACGGCGCTATCTGGGGTACGGCGGGCTATACGGTCCTGCTGGCCTTTGCCCTGTTTAAGACAGGCTCGTTATCCAAGAGCATTTTTAACGCAAGGTAATACATGATCTGATTCTGAATAAGGAGGATTTTTCTATATGAATAAAAATAATAATACTGAACCCATGCAGCCGGAAACCCAGGAGGCGGCAGAGCTGAAACTGGATGTTACGATACGCCCCATTGCCCCGATGGGAAACCTGTTGGCTTTTGCCAATGTAACGATTGGTGACTGCTTTAAGATCGACGGTTTCCGTATCTGTTCCGGGGAAAACGGCCTGTATGTCAACATGCCTTCCACCCAGGATAAGCAGGGAAAATGGAGGGATGTGTGCTGGCCGGTGACGGCGGACTTTAGGAAACAGCTTAATGACGCGCTGATTGAGGGGTACGGGCAGGCGATTGAAAACCTGCAGGCGACCCTTGAAGCGACAAAGGGCGCGGCGGAGAAGCCTTCCCTTTCCGGGGCGCTGAAAGAAAATGCCGGAAAGGTCAAGAACCAGCCGGCCAAAGCTGCTCCGTCCAAGAATGAGCAGGCACGCTGATGAATGAAGAAAAGAAGTACGGCATTATCTACGCCGATCCGCCCTGGCGTTACGATATGAAACGCGGAAACGGTGTAGCGGAAAAGCACTATCCCACCATGAGCATAGAAGAAATATGCGCCCTGCCGGTTGCGGACCTTGCAGCCAAAGACAGCGCGCTTTTTCTATGGGCAACCTTCCCGCAGCTTAAAGAAGCGTTCCGCGTCATGGAGGCGTGGGGCTTCAAATATAAGACGCTGGCATTTCTCTGGCTGAAGCAGAACCGCAAGGCGGATTCCTGGTTTTACGGGATGGGCTTCTGGACCCGGAGCAATGCGGAGGTCTGCCTTCTGGCAACACGGGGGCATCCGAAACGCCAGTGCGCCGGGATTCACCAGTTTGTCATTTCCCATATTGAGCAGCACAGCAAGAAACCGGACGAGGTACGGGAGAAAATCGTGCAGCTTATGGGCGACCAGCCGAGGCTTGAACTGTTCGCAAGGCAGCAGGCTCCCGGCTGGGATGTCTGGGGGAATGAAGTAGACTGCCACATCACAATGCCGGAAAGAAAGGAGTGAGCACATGCCTTATGTACCCGTACCCAAAGATTTAACCAAAGTAAAGACCAAGCTGGCCTTCAATCTGACGAAACGCCAGCTTATCTGTTTCAGTCTGGCAGCCCTTGTGGGGCTTCCGGCGTATTTCCTTACCCGCGGCGCAATCGGAAATTCCGCGGCGGTGCTTTTGATGATCGGGCTTATGATGCCCTTTTTCTTCTTCGCCATGTATGAGCGTGACGGCCAGCCGGCGGAGAAACTCTTAAAAGCCAGGATGCGCCATAAGCTGTGGCCGAAGCAGCGCCCCTACCGGACTGAAAACCTTTACCGGACATTAGACAAAAAGGAGGTATCGCATATTGTCAAAAACCAGACAGCAGGAGGCGCAGGAAAAACGTCTGCAAAGAAATGTAAAGCAGGCCCAAAAAGCCAGAGCCGAAACAAAAAAGGCAGACCGTAAAACTGCCGCTTCCCATGCAAAGCCGTCTAAAAAAGGCGGCTTTTTTGCCGGGCTACGCGCGGACGCACCGCAGACGGTCCAGCAGAGTATTCCCTATAAAGAAATGTACCGTGACGGTATCTGCCGCTTAAACAGCAGTTTTTACACTAAGACGGTGCAGTTTTTCGATATTAACTACCAGTTAGCGCAGGCAGACGATAAGGCGCAGATTTTTGAGGGGTACTGTGATTTCCTCAATTACTTTGACGCCTCGATCCATGTACAGCTTACGTTCATTAACCAGAGAGCCAATATGCAGGACTTCGCCAAAAGCATTGATATTCCCCTCCGTGGTGACGAGTACGACGGAATCCGCAGGGAGTACGGCGACATGCTCAAAAGCCAGCTCCAAAAAGGAAACAACGGTCTTACCAAGCGGAAATATATCACTTTTGGAATTGAGGCCGACGACCTGCGCACGGCGAAAATGCGGCTGGAACGTATTGAGACTGATGTGCTGGCAAATTTCAAGGCACTGGGCGTGCAGGCAGTGCCATTAAACGGCCTGGAGCGTCTGGAACTTCTTCACAGCCAGCTCCACCCGGACGGGCAGGAGAAATTTCATTTTAACTGGAGCGAGCTTCCGAAAACCGGGCTTTCCACAAAGGATTATATCGCGCCTTCCGGTCTGTCCTTTTCCGGTGACGGCAAGACGTTCCGGGTGGGCGACCAGTCCGGCGCCGTGTCCTTCTTACAGATTTTAGCGCCGGAGCTTACGGACCGGCTTTTAGCTGACCTTCTGGATCTGAATGATGCCGTAACGGTGAACCTGCATATCCAGTCTATCGACCAGTCGCAGGCGATCCGCAATATCAAGCGCAAGATGTCCGACCTGCAGAAAATGACCATTGAGGAACAGAAGAAAGCGGTCCGGGCAGGTTACGATATGGACATCATACCCACGGATCTTGCCACTTATGGGGAAGAAGCTAAAAATCTGCTGCAGGATTTACAGAGCCGCAACGAGCGTATGTTTCTGGTTACGGTACTGGTGGAGAATATCGCACCGAAGCGCCAAAAGCTGTTCAATGATATATTTGCTGCTTCTGGTATCGCACAGAAATACAACTGTGCGCTGAAACGTCTGGACTTCCAGCAGGAACAGGGGCTTATGTCCTCTTTATGCCTGGGGCAGAATCAGATTGAGATTGAACGCGGGCTTACCACCAGCAGCACGGCGATTTTCGTTCCGTTTACCACCTGTGAGCTGTTCCAGGAGGGCGAGGCTTTGTATTACGGTCTCAATGCCCTTTCCAACAACCTGATTATGGCGAACCGGAAGAATCTGAAAAACCCCAACGGCCTGTTCTTAGGTACGCCCGGCAGCGGTAAATCCTTTAGCGCCAAAAGGGAGATTGTCAATGTGTTCCTTCTGACCGAGGATGACATTATCATTGCCGATCCCGAAAATGAGTACGGTCCGCTGGTGCGCCAGTTTGGAGACCAGGGACAGGTCATTGACATTTCCCCTAATTCCACCAACTACATTAACCCGATGGACATTAACCTGGATTATTCGGATGACGAGAACCCTGTCACATTGAAAAGTGATTTTATCCTGTCTTTATGCGACCTGATTATCGGCGGCAAGGAGGGGCTTTCCCCCATTGAGAAAACGATCATTGACCGCTGCACAAGGCTGGTGTACCGGGATTACCTGCAGGATCCGCGCCCGGAGAATATGCCAATCCTAGGCGACCTGTATGAACTGCTCCGAAGCCAGAGCGAGCCGGAAGCCCAGAACATTGCCACAGCCCTTGAAATCTATGTTAACGGTTCCCTGAATGTGTTTAACCACCGTTCCAATATCCAGATGGACAACCACCGTGTCCTCTGCTTCCAGTTAAAGTCCCTGGGCAAAGCCTTAAAGGAGATCGGGCTTCTCATTATGCAGGATGCTGTGTGGAACCGTGTCACCGCCAACCGCAGCAAACATAAAACGACCTGGTTCTATATTGACGAATTTCATCTGCTCTTAAAGGGCCAGACCGGAAGTTTCAGTGTGGAAATCTGGAAACGTTTTAGAAAATGGGGAGGCATCCCCAGCGGCCTGACACAGAATGTCAAGGATCTTTTGGCCTCCCGCGAGATTGAGAATATCTTTGAAAACAGCGATTTTATCTACATGCTGAACCAGGCCCAGGGAGACCGGCAGATTCTGGCGAAGCAGTTAGGCATTTCCCCGCACCAGCTTTCCTATGTGACACACTCAGGACCAGGCGAAGGGCTTCTGTTCTTTGGCAACGTGATTATTCCTTTCGTGGATCACTTCCCGAAAGACACTTTGCTTTACAGCGTGCTTACCACTAGGCCGGAGGAAGTCGCGGGTGCAAAGGGATGATACCTAGCGGCAGGATGGATTTAGATTGTACTGGAGGTGATGAAAATATCCCGTGACAAAGAATTTACCAGAAGAAAGGACGAAGCGAGGCAGCCGGCACGGGAGCCTGTAAAAGATACGCTGGCCGGGAAAGACCGCAGCGTACAGGATTTTGACCTGCGCCGTGCGAGGGATGCCCCTGTGGCTTCGGAGGGAAGGCACAGACAGCGGCAGCCAGAACCGGCAGAACAGACAGTGTCGGATTATCCTTCTGCTTCGGCGGAGACCGCTTCGGAAGAACAGACAAGTTATCTTTCAGACTGGGAGACGGATATTTTGCGCACCGGTGAGGACGTACTTTCTTCTTATGGAGAATCCGGGCAGCCGGAGTATCGAGGGGAAAACTTCTCTTTCCGGCAGACAGAGCCTTCCGCTGTGTCTGGAGGCACCGGGAAAGCGGACGGTTCCAAGCAGACAAAGCCCCGGCGTACCATGCACCAGTATGGCAGCAAATATCAGCAGCGCTTTCAGGAGGCGGCAAAAGCGGAGGAACAGCCGGAACCTTTACCGGAGAACACGAAAAAGACTTCCAAGCTGGAATTTACCGCCGACGAGCTCCCGCCGGAAACAGCGGATAAAAAGCTGACCCATGCAAGACGGAAGGCCGAACGGACAGAAGAAAAACTTGCGCAGGCCAAAGACCGTCTGCCCTCCCGGAAGAAACTGCGGATGGAAACCGTTTCCGATCCTGATACCGGCAAAGCTGCAAAGCATTTGAAATTTGAAAAGGAGGTCAAACCGCAGCACGCCCATGTAAAAGGGCCTCTGCCCCTCCGTCCGGTAAAAGCCGGAGCCAATACCGCTATCGGTTATGCCCACAGAAAAATATATCAGGCAGAGGAAGAAAATGTGGGGATCAAAGCCGCCCACCGGACGAAGCTTGTCGGTGAGGCCGGAGCGCGCACCGCATACCACCGCCACAAAACCGCACCTTACCGCAGGGTGGCAAAATTACAGCAGCAATCCGTAAGGGCACAATCAAAGGCAGCTTACCGGCAGGCATTACATGACAATCCCCAGCTTAAAAAGAATGTCCTTGCCCGGATGTGGCAGAAGCAGAAACTCAAACGCCAGTATGCCAAAGCTGCCAGAGAAGCGAAAAAAGCCGGAACGCGGGTCAAAAATACGGCAACCGCCACGGAAAAAATCGCAATGGGAATTGTCCATGCGGTGAAACGCCACCCGGTGATCTGTATGATTGTGATTCTGCTCCTTCTGGTGTTCTTCCTGATTACCTCGGTATTTTCTTCGTTCTCCAACATTGCAAGTGGGAGTTTCGGGGGGATTGCCGCTTCCACCTATCTGGCGGAAGATCAGGACATTAACCAGGCAGAACTTACCTATACCGAGTGGGAAACAGACCTGCAGATGCAGATTGGACGGGTGGAAAGCGACAGGCCGGGCTATGATGAATACCGCTACCAGATTGACGCAATCGAGCATGACCCTTATATCCTGATGGGCTATCTGACGTCTGTTTATCAGGATTTTTCCTATGGGGAGATTGAGGGCGTGCTGCGGCAACTTTTCGAGGAACAGTATTCCCTTACCTTTACCGAGGAAACGGAAATCCGGTACCGGACAGAAACCCGGACAGATCCGGAGACCGGCGAAGAAACCGAGGTGGAAGTTCCTTATGAGTGGCATATCTTAAATGTCAAGCTGACGGCAAAGCCTATGGCGAACCTGGTCGTATCACGCATGAGTGCCGACCAGAAAGAAATCTGTGAAATCCTTTTGCAGACCAAAGGCAACCGGCAGTATGTAAAAAATGTTTTCGGCACCAACTGGCTGCCCTTTGTCACCAGCTACTACGGCTACCGGGTACACCCGATCAGCGGAGCAAAAAATTACCATACCGGCGTTGACATCGGCATGGGCCAGGGCACGGAAATCCTGGCCGGGCATGACGGCACCGTCACCCTTGCGGGAGAAACGGGCGGATATGGCCTCTGTGTGGCAGTCGAAGGCGAGGCTTACGGGGGGCACACCCTGACAACCAAGTACGGGCATTGCTCCCAGATACTTGTGTCAAGAGGCCAGGAGGTCAAAGCCGGGGATGTGATTGCCAAAGTCGGCAGTACCGGCAATTCCACCGGGCCGCATTTACACCTGGAAGTCCTAATAGACGGCCAGTATATGAACCCTCTGTATTTTGCCGATACCGGCGACACAAGCGGCGGTTCTCTGCCGGCAGCCGGAGCAGGCGGCGGGGATTATCTGCACTATGACGTACCGCCGGAGGCGCTTACGGATGAACGGTTTGCCGCCATGTTAGCCGAGGCGGAAAAATACCTGGGCTATCCTTATGTGTGGGGAGGCGCAAGCCCTTCCACTTCCTTTGACTGCAGCGGCTATGTGTCGTGGGTAGTCAATCATACAGGCTGGAACTTCGGAAGGCTGACCGCTGACGGGCTGTTAGGCGTCTGTACCCCTGTCACAAGTGCAAACGCAAAACCGGGCGACCTGATCTTCTTCAAGGGCACCTACAACACCAGCGGCGCAAGCCATGTGGGGATCTATGTGGGAGGCGGAATGATGATCCATTGCGGTGACCCGATTTCTTATGCAAACATCAATACAAGCTACTGGCAGAGCCATTTCTATACATTTGGCCGTCTGCCTTAACAGATTGGAGGTAATGCTTTGAACCCTAAAATTGAAAAACTGGAAAAGGAGATAGAAAAGACCAAAGGCAAGATCGCGGATATGCAGGGCAGGCTCCGGGAACTGGAAAAGCAGAAAACGGAGCTGGAGAATACGGACTTTGTGGCAGTTGCCAGAAGTTACAACCTGACGCCCGGCGAGCTGGCCGAATTTTTGAAAACGCGGCAGATGGCTTCCGCACCAAAACCGCAGAAACAGGAGGAACCGAATGAGGACTAAACATATCTTTAAGGCTCTGGCGCTTATGCTTGTCATAGGCGCCTTCGCTTTCCCTACAACGGCATTTGCAGCCGGGGATAAGGACACCGTACCCCCTTCCCTTGAAGCGTCCCTTACGGACGGCACGGTTAAAATCGAGGCTTCTGATGATAATTCCGGTGTGGAGGCGGTCTATATTGACGAAAACCGCGTCAATTCCCTTACAGACGGAAAAGCCTCTGTTGCCCTGAAAGATTATGCAGGGAAAGACAAAAGTGTAAACGTATATGCGGTGGACTATGCCGGCAACCGTTCGGAAACGGTCAAATTCGACAATCCCTATTATACGGAGCCAAAACTGGAACCGAAGGCACCCGCTCCTACAAAGCAGGCACAGAGCCAAAGCGCGGGAAATACGGTGCAGAACCAGGGCACGGGAAACACGGCACAGACAAAACCCTCCGGCAGTTCGGGCAGTCCGGCAAATACCACAGCCGGAAACAACGGAAATGCTTCTGTCGGAAATACCGGCAGCACCAATACAGGCGCTGCGCAGGAAGAAACTACGTCCTCTATCCCGGAGGGCGCTTTTACCCCGGACGGCAGCGCTTCTGTGCTGGATGAAGTCCAGGAAACGGCTGACGACAAGCAGTTTTATACCATTACCACCGAAGCTGGCAATGTCTTTTACCTGATTATTGACGGCAAGCGGGATTCCCAGAATGTGTATTTCTTAAACGGCGTCACCGAAGCCGACCTGATGGCGCTGGCGGAAAAAGGCGACGGCAGCATGAGCATGATCCCGGCGGACGCTGCCTGTACCTGTGCGGAAAAGTGCGAGGCCGGAAAAGTGAGGACCGACTGCCCGGTCTGCAAAAATGACCTGACAGGCTGTACCGGCAAGGAGGCAAAACCAGCCGAACCGGAGCAGCCGGAGCCGGAACAGCCGAAAAAAGATACCGGCAGCATGGGAACCATTATCTTTGTTATCATTGCGCTTCTGGCCGTAGGCGGAATCGGCTACTATGTCAAAATCGTGCGCCCGAAACAGCAGGCGGCAGACGAGGACTTTGAGGATGACGGCTACGGGGAAGGCTTTGACCCGGATGAGGCTTACGGAGAGCCGGAATATCTGTCGGAGGATGATTTTGACGACAGAAAAGAAGATGCAGCAGACCAGGACGGCCAGTAACGCCGTCCTTCATTTATGAAGAAAGTGAGGATTTTCTATCGTGAATATGAAAACCAATACACACCGCCACGGCTTACACAGGCTTGTGGCGTTTTTGCTTTGTATGGTATGCGTCCTGGGACTTTTGCCGGCCCAGGCGTTTGCCATGTCTCCGGGCCAGACGGCAAGCTCCTGGCTGGGTGATTATTATGTCGGTTCAGACGGCGGCCATTACAATGCCCCGGCGCCTTATACCTACCTGATCTATCATTCTGATGGCACCATGGACGTGAATACCAGTTCCGGCGGCAATGCTTATAAACATTACATGCTGACAACTCCGGACGGGAGCAGCCGCCAGGTTTATTGTGTGGAGAGCGGAATCCCTTACGATGCTTCCGATAACTCCTATACGTCCGAAAGCGGGAAGAACAGCCATTACCTGCAGCTTCTTCCTTCCGCAGCCAGAAAAGGGATTACCCTGACGACGATTTACGGATGGAGACCCGGCGCGGCGCTTCCTGTTTCCGGCATTAACGAGGACGATTATAAAATGGCAACGCAGGTCATTTTATGGGAATACCAGCAGCAGCTTCGGACCGATCCGTACAGCCGTCATGGCAACGGGCACGCTTCGGCGGACCAGTATTACAGCGTCATTGCCGGGCGTCCTGCGGAAAAAGCCTACAACTGGATTCTTTCCCAGGTTGCCTCCCACTCCACGGTCCCCTCTTTCACCGCTGCCAAAAAGGACAAGGCGCCTGTGCTGGAACTGAAATGGGATACCGAAAAAAAGGTCTATTCCCTGACGGTCACAGATACCAACAACCTGAACATTGACCTGAAAAAGCTCTCCGGCAGCGGCGTGAGCGTTACCAGAAAAGGAAATCAATATACCTTTACCAGCAAGAACATGATTATGGACCCTGTGGGCTTTGAGTTCCGAAAGGACATCCCTGTTGCGGAAGATATGCTGATCTGGGGAAGGCCCGGCTATCAGACCATGCTGACCGGCGCCAGCGACCCGGTTTCCTTCTTCCTGAATATCAAGACAGAGACCTACGGTACTGCAAAGATCGTCAAGACCAGCGAGGACGGCATTGTGTCCGGGATTCCGTTCCATATCTCCGGCACGGATATTCTGGGAAACAAAATCAGCGAGGATGTTGTGACCGGGGAAAACGGGCAGATTAAGAAGAAACTCCTTCCCGGCACCTATCTTGTGACGGAGCAGCCGGTGGATCGTTATGTGACGCCTGCAGCGCAGTATGTCACCGTGGAAAGCGGCCAGACGTCCTCTGTCCATTTCAGCAATATCCTAAAGAAATTCCGTGTCCATGTGGTTAAGACGGACGCGGACACCGGAACCGCCCAGGGTGATGCCACCCTTGCCGGCGCTACCTATGGGATTTACAACAATGGGGAGCTGGTGGACACCTACACCACCGGGCCGGACGGGGATTTTATGACACGCTACTATGTATGCGGCGACAACTGGACGATCCGGGAAATCGAACCAAGCACCGGTTATCTTCTGAACGATACCGTTTATGAAGTGGGCGCTTCCCCGCGTCTTTATGAGGTGGAATTAAACACCGCGGAAAACCAGGTGACGGAAACCGTGATCTACGGCAATATCCAGCTTGTAAAGCATACGGACGACCCGGACCCGGATGTGTCCGAAGATGAAAATACGGGAGAACCGAATGAGGGTGTGATCGAGCGCCCGGAGGCCGGGGCTGTCTTTGAGGTATTCCTAAAGGCAGCCGGCAGTTATGACGCGGCAAAGGAAAGCGAGCGTGACCTGCTGACTACCGACAATGACGGGTTTGCCGCTTCCAAACAGCTTCCTTACGGCCGCTATACCGTACACCAGACAGCCGGTGAGGAAGGCAAGGCATTTATCCCCGACTTCACCGTCTTTGTGAGCAGGAACGGCTTTACTTACAGTTATATCCTGAACAACCGCACCATTACCGCAAGGCTTAAAGTGGAGAAATGCGATGCCGAGACCGGAAACATTATCCCGGTAGCCGGCACCGGCTTTCAGATCAAGGACTTATCCACCGGGGAATTTGTTACCCAGGAGATTTTCTATCCGAACCCGGAAACCCTTGATACGTTCTATGTTTCGGATGAAGGCTGGCTTATGCTGCCGGAACCTCTGCACACCGGGGATTACGAACTTTACGAGGTGGCGGCTCCTTACGGCTATGTACTTTCCAGTGAGCCGGTACCGTTCACCATTGACGGCAGCGAGGCCGTTGTAACCGTGAAACAGCATAATATGCCGCAAAAGGGCCGGCTTACCATTTCCAAGACCGGGGAAGTATTTGCCTCCGTACAGGAAAATGACGGTCTCTACCAGCCAGTGTATGAAGTGAAAGGACTTCCGGGTGCGGTCTATGACATGATTACCGACGAGGATATTTATACCGGAGACGGAACCTTGCGTGCGGCAAAAGATACCGTTGTGGAAACCCTGACTACCGGGGAGGACGGAACCGCGCAGAGCGGGCTTTTATATTTGGGGCGTTACCGTCTGGAGGAACGCCAGGCGCCTATGGGCATGGTACTGAATACCGAGCCGGAATATGCGGAGCTTACCTATGCAGGCGAGACCGTGGAGATCACGGAAGCGACAGCCGGCTTATATGACGAGCGGCAGAAAGCGGCAGTTGACCTTCATAAATCTTTGGAAACAGACGAACTTTTCGGGATCGGTCTGGGTGAGGAATTTCAGGACATTTCCTTTGGCCTCTATGCCGCTTCTGACCTGACAGCGGCGGACGGAAGTATCATTCCCGAAGATGGTCTGCTGGAAGTGGTTTCCGTAGCTTCCAATGAGAACGGCGGCTTTTCCGCTTCTTTTGCCTCTGACCTGCCATTTGGCAGCTACTATGTAAAAGAACGCACCACAAACGCGGCCTATATTCTGTCCGATCAGGAATATCCTTTAGAATTTGCCTATGCCGGACAGGAAACCGCCCTTGTTTCCATTGCGGTGAATGGCGGTGAAGCGATCCCTAATGAATTGTTAAGGGGCCGTATTGACGGAAAGAAATATGGCGAAGCGCCAGACGGGGGCGACCCTGTGGAACTGGCCGGCGCCCTGATCGGCCTGTTTGCACCTGACACCGAAGCATTTACGGAGGAAAACGCCCTGCTTACGGTAACAACCGGTGAGGACGGCAGCTTTGTCTTTGAGGAAATCCCTTACGGGCATTGGATCATTGCGGAAATTTCCGCACCGAAACTTTATACCGTAAGCCCGGAGCAGCACCATGTTTACATTGGCGTGGACGGACAGCAGATTGAAATCCGCATTGATAACACCCTGATCCGGGGCAGCGTGCAGGTGCAAAAGACCGAGGCGGTGGAGGAACCTTCTCCTGCTGGCAAAAAGGACAAGGAAAAAAATACCTTTATGCGTTTCCTTTCCGGCGCTGTCTTTGAACTGTATGAGGACACCAACGGCGACCAGAAATTTGACAGCGGGGATAAGCTGCTGGGGAACCTGACGGAAAAAGATGCAGGCTTCCATACCGCAGAGAACCTTCTGGCTAAGGGGTATTTTGTAAAGGAAAAGACCGCGCCGGAGGGCTATCAGCCGGATGAAAATGCCTATTATTTTGCCATTGCCGAGGACGGCCAGGTGGCGGTGATCGAAAATGGCGATACAGGGCGTGGATTTATGAACGAAGCCTACCGAGGCAATCTGAAGATCACAAAAGATTCCAGCGACGGGCGCAAGGATGGTTTTGCCATTGAAGTAAAGAGTGCGGACGGCTCCTACTGTGAAACCTTTACCACTCCGAAATCCGGCATAATCGAGGTCAAAGAGCTGCGTGTCGGCATTTATACCGTGACCGAAATCTCTAACCGGGCAAGCAGGGACTATATCATTCCTGACGCTGCCACGGTGGAGATCAAAGCAGACCAGACTTCCACGGTCCAGTTTTTCAATGAAAAGCCAGAAAAACCGGAGGAACCGGAAAAGCCTGAAACGCCGGACAATCCGAAAACACCGTCTACTCCTGCAACACCGTCAAAGCCTGTGCCGCAGACCGGGGATGATGGTTTTATTTTCCTCTGGGGCGGACTGCTAGCTCTTGCGGTAATCGGTGGCGGGATTGCTTCCGTGTTCCTTTTCCGAAAGGGAAAATATGAAAAGACCACACCCAAAAGCAAAACCGTGAAAACAGGCGCCCTCGCGCTCTGTCTGATACTTGCAGCCGGCAGTGGCTTTATGCTGGCGCAGGAAATCCGCGGTTATCAGGAAAGCGCCGCAGCTTATGACGGTTTGGCCGATCTGGTGGAATTACCGGAGCAGGAGGAAAAACCGGACAATACAGAGGAAACCTTCGGGGAGAGCCATTCAGTGGTTCTCCCTTTTGTGGACTTTGAAGCCCTGTGGGAAAACGGGCCGGACATCATTGCATGGCTGACTTTACCTGATACGGAGGTCGATTATCCGGTTACCCAGGCGGAGGATAACGACTACTATCTGCGGCACCTCTATGACGGCACTTACAATAAGGCCGGCTGTCTGTTCGTGGATTATGAAAACCGGAAAGACTTCTCTGACCGGAACACCATTATCTACGGCCACAATATGCGGGATGGCTCCATGTTCGCCTCTCTCAATGAGTATAAAGAGCAGGGCTATTATGACAGCCACCCGCAGATGTACCTTGTGACACCGGAGGGCGGTTATCTCTGTGACATTTTCGCAGCGTTTGAGGCAAAGCCCAAAGAATCCGGCAGCGACACTTCGCCCTGGAGGATGGAATGGAAAGACGACAGCGCTTATACGTCCTGGCTTTCAGCTATGGCGGACCGGTCCGTGGTAGAAACGGATGTCACGGTGACTTCCAGTGATAAGGTGCTGACCCTTTCCACCTGTACGCCGGGCGGCGCCAGCCGTTTCATTGTCATGGGAAAGCTCACAGAAGCAGATGCGGAAACAGAATAATTCAAGAACCGGTGCGGGGGCAGATGCTCCCGCACTTATCATATAGGGAGGATTTTTTATGGTAAATACCATTGTTTCGATTCCGGGCTATGTGCATTTGTACCGTTCTTTACTGCGGTTTTATGACATGCCGGAAAATGAGGTCCGGGAAATGCTGTACCTTTTGAACACGGCGAACCTGGACTGCTACGCTTACTACCACCCGGAAGTACATGTCATGGAAAGCGGGCCGGTTGCCTTCTGCGGATGGCTGGAAGAAATGGACTGCCGCCCTTACCGCACGGAGGTACAGCTTTATAAAGCGCTGCTGTACTTGAAACGGAGCGTTGACCGGGATCTGATCGTCACTTCCCAGCGGGAGGCGCTGCAGACCCTTAAATGTATCATTTCCAATATTGAATACCGTTTTTATAAGGCTTACGGCATGGAGATCGAGGACAAACGGACGGTGTACAGCGAGTGTGCCTACCGCCTTGTGCCGAGGGAGGACGAACCCAGCGTGTGCCTGATGCACGACTGGATTTATCTGCCGAGTGCGTAAACTGTCCCGGATAATAGATAAAAAGCGGGACAAAAAGACTTTTCCATATTCAAAGGAGGGATGCCATATCACACAAAATGAGGTCAACAGAGTGTTTGACGAGCAGGTGGCTTTATGTGCCAGAATCCTGCAACAGAAAACAAAGGAATACACCGGAGACGATACAGACCGGCTGGGAGCGTTCAAGGCGGCTGCGGCGTTACAGCATTGCACACCGGAACAGGCCCTTGCCGGGATGCTGGCAAAGCATATCGTTTCCCTGTATGATATGTGCTTTGATAATGAAAGCCATTATGACATAAGCACATGGAATGAAAAAATCACGGACAGCCTGAACTATCTGTTTCTGCTGAAAGCCATTGTAAAGGAGGGAGATAGCGATTAACCGGATTGAAATTAAGATTTTGAACTGCTCCGCTGTGAAAGAGGCGGAGAAAAATATGGTCTTTGCGGCCAGGCTTACCCAGCGGGGGCATAAGATTTCCACGATGGAGGATCTGCTGGCGCTTTATGAACGGTCATTCAGTGATGATACGTTATCCGCAATCAGCAGCCTTCCCCACCCGACTGTCCAGAAGTTCTCTGTGATTACCGTTGCCATTGTAGGCGCAAGCAGACGTTTCCTGGCGCAGATCACCAGACACCAGAATGAAGTGAAATTTATGAGTGCGTCGCTGCAGTACAGCAACTATGCAGGCCAGGCGGATTTTGCCATTCCTTATGAGGTGATGGCGGCAGACGGACCGGTCCGGGAGCTTTACCTAAAAAGCTGCTGGTCAGATATGGACTGCTATGAGCAGTTATGCCATGCCGGGCTGGGGCATGACGCGGCGGGCTATGCCACACCCCAGGGGCTTCGGAATGTCCTGATTATCAGCGCTACACCCTACCAGTGGAAACATATCATCGGCCAGCGTGTCTGCCGGCGCAATACGGACGAGACCAGGATTGTGCTTCTGAAAATCTGGCAGGAACTTTACGCTTTGAGCCCGGCGCTGTTCGCCCCACAGTTTACCGGTCCGTTCTGCCAGAGGGGTAAATGCCTGGAGGGAAAAATGGCCTGTGGGAAGAAGATAACTGCCAATATAACGCCTTCGGAACTTCTCACTGCGGATTACCCGCTGCTTATTCAAGGAGGCGGCCGTGAAGATTAAGATGATCGACTTTGGGATAACGGACAACCAAAAGCCCTACCGCCCACATGGGAACGATGCCGGGGCGGATGTGTATATGCCTTATGACTGTACCATAAAGCCCGGACAAATCGAAAAAATCCCGCTGGGCTTCGGGATTGAAGTACCGGACGGGTATGCTGGCTATGTATTCCCCCGCACCAGCATGGCAGTGAAAGGACTTGTCTGCGAGCTGCCGCCCATTGATTCCGGCTACCGGGGAGAGATCCATGCAATTTTAAGCAATGTGAGCAGCCAGACGCATACCGTTTCCAAAGGCTCACGGATTGGGCAGCTTGTCATTACCCCTGTGATAATTGCAGATTTTGTGACAGATTTAGGTACGGAGCGCGGAACCGGAGGGTTTGGGAGCACCGGAGCATAAACAGGATAAATATAGCGTGTTTTCAGACTTAATTTAGGACAGTATGGGGAATAATAAGAAATAAAGCGGTCATTTTCCGTGACCGCTTTACTTCTTGCTGTTCAGCTCTTTCATAATGCCGAGGATATATGTCATTGATTTGGAATCCAATTTTTTTGCCTCCGCAATAAATTCCTGCAAGGTCTCTGGATAAAGATTCTCTTCGTCAAAGAATTCCTTCGGTGTTACACCAAGATATTCGCAGATATAAAAGAAAGATTGCATAGCAGGAAGTGATTTTTTGTTTTCAATATTATTGATGTAATTGTTTGTCTGCCCCAACGACAATGATATATCACGTGCAGATATACCCTTTTGCAATCTCAGCTTTGCCAGCCGTTCCGGGACAAATTCTTCATACATCAGACCCACCTCCCATTCTGTAATAGATTGTACCTCATATATCCCTTATATTCGCAAAATAAAAAAGGGTGTTTGCGTTGACATGAAAAAAATAAATCTATTATAATAATGGTAGATACAAAAATAAATCTATCAACCGGAGGGACTTGATGAAAGGAAAGACCTGTTGGATGCTTGTGCAGAGGTCGTAGTAATCCGGGAAGAATATCGGCCCAATGTCTATTCCCAGCGCAACCGCTATATGGTAGAACATTCAGACCGTGTAATCGCGGTATATGACGGACGTGAAAAAGGCGGCACCGTTAAGATAATCCGGTTTGCACACCAATTTCGGAAAGAACTGCGGGAAATACCGATAGGGTTAATCTTGGACAAAACCAGGAATGAAAAAGTAGAGATGCGGACTACTCTATGGTATAATAAATTTTCAACTGTGGGGCTGACGACGATTCGGTTGGACTTACAGAAAATAATAATTCACCTTCTTTGAAAATGGGAAACCGCACTTTGAAAGGAGCATTTGCATGAAACATATATGTATGCTTATATCGGTGTCCGATATTGACGCCGCAAGAAATTTTTATGAGGATTTATTTGGATTGGAGGTGTTCCAGAATTATGGAAAGAACATCGCCTTTACCTGCAGACTGGCATTGCAGCAGGATTTTGACTGGCTTGTGAACTTGCCAAAAAAAGATATTAAAGAAATCCAACAATGCGGAAATCGTCTTTGAGGAACAAGATTTTGACGGTTTCTTGAATAAGCTGAAAAAGCACCCGGATATTGAATATCTGGGTGACGTGATCGAGCATAGCTGGGGCCAACGGGTCATTCGGTTTTACGATTTGGACGGCCATATCATTGAGGTTGGCGAGGATATGCAAATGGTGATAAAGCGTTTTCTTGCTTCCGGCATGACAATTGAGGATGCCTCTGTGAAGATGGATGCTTCCGTGGAGGATTTAACGAAACTTCTAAACGACTAATACATGGCAGACAAATAAACAAAGATGAATTTGTTAATTTTTAATACGAGGAATAAAATGAGTACAAAGAAAGCAATTGGCACATCATTTGTTGCCATATTTATTTTAATAATTACACAGGTTATTGCACAAGTTATTGCAAGTGCGTTTGTTGTAATAAAGATTCCGTATGGAATTTGTAATATTATTGCTGGGGTTATATATGTTGGATTGACATATCTTATTCTGAAAATATTTATTAGTAAGATTATTAAGTTTTCTGTTTCAGATTTCGGAATACCAAAATTTGAAATTAAAGTAAGATGGATTTTAACAGCTATATTATTACCATTTATTATAAAAGGAAGTTATCTTTTAATATTCAACGGTGAGTATATCTCCTCAAATATGAATGGAAATCAGATATTTAATACTTTAAGTGCAGGGGTTGCGTTTACCGGAATAGCGGCTGGATTTGTTGAAGAAATGGTATTCAGGGGAATTATACTTAATGCATTAAAGAAAAGATGGAATATTAAGGTGGCTGTTATTGTCCCATCAATGTTATTTGGTATTGTGCATGTTCTGGGAATGGATTTTTCGATAGGTAGTTGTTTATTAGTCATTATTGCTGGAACTATGGTAGGCGTAATGTTTTCAATGATTGCAATAGAGAGTGGTTCGGTTTGGAATAGTGGAATAGTACATGCTATCTGGAACATTGTGATTATTGGTGGAGGATTGGCTATTGGCGAAAAATTGGATAAATATTCCGTAATGACATATGTGCTTGATTCAAAATCTTTTGCGATTACAGGTGGTGAATTTGGAATTGAATCATCTGTTATTTCGTTGATAGGATACATAATAGTTGCTAGCATAGCATTTATTATGATTAAGTCGGGCAAGAAAAATTGATATAGCAGTTGAGGATACGAAATCATAAGGAAATTGTCAAATCTTAGTTTGTCGAGTTCTTTCAAACCTTATCTTTTTTGTCCTTTATTTAAGAAGCATCGTTCCCAAAAAACTCTAACGATGTTTTGTAACCAGATGATTGAAACCAATGGAGGAAAAGCGTATGGATATTCAAAAAATTATATGTTTAGTAACAAAGACACAGGGGTTAATTAAGAACCGTGAAATGGCCGCCCATGTGAAAGAAAAAGGTCTTGCAGACTATGTAACGCAGGTGGATATTGCTGTGCAAAATTTCTTAAAGAAGGAATTGTTTGCCATTGCGCCGGATATTCAATTTCTCGGAGAAGAAACCGGACTGCAGGAAATAGAAGCGGACAGCTTTTGGATTTTAGACCCGGTTGACGGGACAACAAACCTTATGCACGACTATCAGCACAGCGTTGTATCTTTAGCACTTTACCGCCAAGGGGAAATTGTTATGGGAATCGTATATGACCCCTTCCGTGAAGAAGTGTTTTCAGCGATTAAGGGAAAGGGCAGCTTTCTAAACGGACAACCCATACATATCTCAAATGAAAAAAGACTATCAGACACGATGATTGGACTGGGAACAGCAAAAAGAGAACTGGCCGATGAAAACTTTGCCCGGTTCCGCAGGGTGTTCGGTCAGTGCCAGGATGTCCGCAGGATTGGCT
>ERZ781272.664-NODE-664-length-18919-cov-3.711249_pt1 | contig 18919 bp, 19 predicted proteins | sample MGYA00375850_ERZ781272 | MGnify/ENA primary metagenome ERZ781272 (study PRJEB29790, sample SAMN06051246) | human gut metagenome | host: Homo sapiens | place: USA: Cincinnati, Ohio | collected 2013-06-21 | study: EMG produced TPA metagenomics assembly of the Gut...
CATGCCGGAGACGGCGTGGAGTATCACGATCTGCCGCTCGTCTTCAGAGAGACAGCGCAGCGCGGCGCGGAGTACGATGGCTTCCTCTGTTTGATTGCTGGGGTCGAAGGCCAGCTCAGCCTCGGAGATATCGGCAAAGGGAAGCTCTTTCCCCAAGGAGCGCTGGTGAGAGCGAACCAGATTCCGCTCGATGGTGAAGACCCAGGCCAGCGGTTTTCCCATGGGCCTATAGAGATGGGCGGCGGCGCGGATTTTGAGATAGGTCTCCATCATCACGTCCTGAGCGTCGTGATGGCTGCGAGTGAGGGACACGGCGTAGGCCTAGAGCATCCTGTCGGTGGCGCGGTAAAAGGCGTCAAAGGCCTCGCGCTCCCCCCGGCCAATACGTTCCAGCAGCGCTTCGCACTCTTTATCAGGCAGCGCGCGCTTGCGCTCCGCCACGATTCTTTCCACTGTCATCATCAGGGCAAGCATGGGCGAAAACTCCCTTGTCCGTTTTAAGGCGCGGCCCCGGAAAAGGGCTTCTAGGGCCGCGCCTTGGTAAGGTGAGTATAGCAGAATTTTTACTCGGAGGCAACTCAATCAGTCGTCCCAATCATCGTCGTCGTCATAGAGGTCGTCCAGCCGATCCTCGGCGTGATCCAGGCTGTCCTCGATTTTGTCCAGTGACTTCTCCAGGCTGCGGTACTCCGCCTGAGTAAGCTTGCCTTGGCGGTAGTCGCCTTCCAGCGCGTCGTCCAACTGGTCGGCCTCCTTGTCCAGCGCGTCCAGCTTGGCGAGCAGGCTGCGGTAAGCCTGCTTGTTGTTGTTGCTGCCCTGAGCGGGTTTATAGCTTTCGGCGTTCTTGATGTCGTTGGCGGCACGTTTCTCCAGGTCGGCAATTTGGGCGGCAAAGCTCTGGTAGTCGGCACTGCCGGGGGCCTGCCCGGGCTTGTCGTCGCCAATGGAGATGGTCTTCTTCTCCAGGATCTCACGGGCGGACTTCATGCGATTATCCAGTCCGTCGGCCTGGGTGGAGAGGGTGTTGTATTCGATATAGGTCAGGCGGTTTTCCCGCAGATCGTCGTTGATGTCATCCATCAGTTCGCGCTGCTGGGACTGGAGAGGGGAGAGCTCCTTGTCCAGCGTGTTGTACTGCTTGACGCGCTCGGTGTAGATGCTCCCGCTGACAAGGGCGGAAATCTTGGCCTCCACGGTTTTGAGAGCGGTGTCCAGCTCGTTCAGGCGGGCCTTGTTGTAGTCATAGGCGGTCTGGTAGCCGCTGGTGTCGGCAATGGTCTTCTTCTCCAGCGCATCCATGGCGGCCTTGCGGCGCTCGGTCACCTTGTCCAGCCGTGCCATCAGGGCACGGTAGGTATCGTAGGACACACGGCCCATGTTGAAGTCGTCCGATATCTGGGCGTAGACCAAATCTAAATCGTCAGAGAAGTCATCCAATTTGGCGCTGTTCTCGGCGTACTGCCTGGCGCGGCCCTCGTAGGTACCGGCGCTTTTCAGCGCGGTAATCTCGGCTTCCAGAGCGGCAATCGCCTTTTCGGCACCCTCGATGTTGGTAAAGGCGGGCAGGCGCTCCTTGGTGGTCAGGGTGATGGTCTGGGTGTCGCCGTTCCAGACGGCGCCATGGCTGAGCACGTCGCCCAGAGCGCGGATGGGGAGGTAGACGGTGCCCTCGTAAGAGAGGGGGTATACCTGCTTGCCGGTCATATCGGTCATCTTCTTCTGCTCCACACCGTCCACCACTACAGTGATATCGGGGCGGAGGGCGGCGGTGATGGACTGCGCGCCAGCGGCGGCAGCTCCCACGGAGAGTGCACCGGCCAGAGCAATGGCGAGTACGGAGGCGTTTAGCTTTTTCATATCGTTCATCCTTTCTCATGTTGAATTGGACTGCTTGTCGTCCCTTTCACCCCATTAACGCGGAAGGAGAGCTGTTTATCGCAAGGGGTTTATAATTATTTTGAAAAAGGTGATATTGTACAAAACCGAAGGGCTGTTTCTAGTACTATCAGAGAAATGGAGCAAAGTGTTTTAACTTGTACACACAAGTAGCAGCGCAGATACAACATACATAGAAAAGGGGAACTTCATCATTTCTGAAAACAAGATGCTGCATATCAACCTCGGCAAGGACGACGTGGGCCGCTACGCCATCTGTATCGAGGAACTGCATAAATGTGGCGTGGGCACCTGCGCCGATGTGCAGACCGGCGACATCGTGGTGTCCAATGGCAGTATCCGTATGGAGGGCACAGGCATCCACAGTCTGCCTATGGAGTTCCCCGACGTACCCAGCTACTAGGTGATGAAGGCCCTGAATGAGAATGCCGTGAGCCTGGGCTTCCACGTGGTTGTGGGTCCCGGCAGCACTAAGGACTCCTTCTACACCCAGACCGAGCCCAAGACCAATCCCGTCTGCGACGAGTTGACCTTCCACTGGAACTCCTACGTCAAGAGCGGCGCGGTGGCCGGAACTTCGCCGGAATTGGAGGAACGGTATCAGACGGGTACATAACAGGAGGCTTGGTTTGATGATCCCAAATATCTCCATTCCATTAAAGCTCACAGACTGCATTTGAGGCATATGTCAGGTGGAAAACAGATACTCAAATAAGAACGGCAAAATTCGAGCGCTAGTATAATGTGTCGCAACTACATTCTAATAGGGACTGCAAACCTTGTGGCCGCGCCGTCCCCCTATGAGGAAAATGAATATTTGTTTTACTAAGAACTAGATGAATAAATAATGGTATAAAGAAAAGCACTCGCCCTACAAAGGACGAGTGCTTTTGGCTTACCCGTTATTCGCGGCTTATCACACAGCCGAAAAGGCCGTTGACAAAGATAAACCGTATGTGTTCGGATAAGTCATTACTTGGTGACCCGGCGGGGATTCGAACCCCGGACCCACTGCTTAAAAGGCAGTTGCTCTGCCGACTGAGCTACCGGATCATGCTGAGACTTGTATGAAAAGCGGAAAGCGAAAAAACTGGCTGGGACGGCTGGACTCGAACCAGCGGATGAGGGAGTCAAAGTCCCTTGCCTTACCACTTGGCTACGCCCCAAGATGGAAGCGAAAACAGAGAGAATCGGGGCAAGCCCGATCCCCTCTGCTCTTTCTGGGGTGGGTGATGGGACTCGAACCCACGACAGCCGGAACCACAATCCGGTGCTCTACCAATTGAACTACACCCACCACATATTGATTAATCCGCACAGTCACACTGATATCGCCCCAAAAGGGTGTTGGTACGCCAGAAGGGATTCGAACCCCTGGCCTACTGCTTAGAAGGCAGTTGCTCTATCCACCTGAGCTACTGGCGCATGTTGTTGGAGCAGGTGACGAGAATCGAACTCGCATCCCCAGCTTGGAAGGCTGGTGCCCTGACCATTGTGCTACACCTGCGCGAACCCTCCATGGAAACGTCAGCTAAAGTATAATAGCATGAAATAAAAAGCCTGTCAAGAAAAAAGGAATAATTTCTTTTCTTTTTTTGCAAGCACATGGTGTGGCTGAAACCGCAAGATGCGCCGTCCGATCCATCTGCGGGGAAGCAAAGCCTGCGCCCCTTTCGGAAAAGCGCAGACTTTGCTGATAAAAACGGACAAAAACATGCTTCACAAGTGGTGGTAAGGGATATCTGAAGACGGTTCGGCGTACTTTTTTGCCAGCTTGCTCAACAGTTGTAAACTGTCCGCGCGCTGCACGTCCGCCTGCTCTTCAAAAAGCTGTACCTCTTGGTCGATCTGTTCCAGAACCTCCTGCGGCAGACTTCTGGCGGCAAAGGAATAGACCACTTCGTTTTCCTTTTCAATATGCCGCTGCAAAAGGCTTGCATAACCGGCGGCTTCGGCAATGATATTCAGCTTTTCTCTGGTGCTGGGCGTTTCGTGGTAGCGATCCAGAGCTGCTTCCAATTCCCGGATATGCAGCCGCCCCAGATCGTGCTCCACCAGCATTCCGTGCCGAATCAGGTTATTAGCTGTCGATCCCAGATGCGCGGTCATTTCGCGGAACAGGATTTGCTCCTCTTTCCCGTGATGATGCCGATCCGCATAGGAACGGGCCAGTTGAATCATGTCGCGGAAATCGGATTCCTCCACCGGCTGTCCCTCTAAAATGCCGCAGCAGGCGTTTCTTATGCAGGAGAGAAGTACCAGAATATTGTCGTGTTCGTGTATCATTAGGTTGATGCTGCTCATGCTGCACGCCTCCTTTCCTATAATGTGTGCCGTTGGCGGAGTCGTATGCAAACTTGGCTGTTTACACGCAGTTTAACCGGATCTCCGCTTGCGGCGGCAATACCCGCAAGGCGGCAGAATGTGCCGTTCTCCGCTTTGCGGGGATTGCCTGATGTCTCGTTGTTAACTCTTTAGCTTTTCATTGATCGCAGCCAAAACGTGCTCCGCATCCAGACCGTGTACCATGCAGGCGTCCGCCAGAGACTCCGCCTGAGCGGAGGGGCAGCCAAGACAGTGCATTCCGCACTCCATCAGCGCGGGAGCCGCTTCGGGATACTGGCGCAGAATATCGCCCATCAGCATGTCGCCGGTGACGGAAGATGTTTCTCCGTTCTTGTCGAAAAACAGCTCGATGTCGTCCTCAACGGAGCCGATACCCGCAATGCCGAAGCTGTCCACCAGAATCTTTGCAACGTTGGGGGAGAGGAATGCAGGCAGGGTGGGGCCGAGGTGAATGTTTTTCACGCCGAGGTACAGCAGGGCCAGCAAAACAATGACTGCCTTCTGCTCATACCACGCAATGTTATAGACAATGGGCAGATCGTTGATATCATCAAGGCCGAAGACTTCCTGCAGCTTCATGGCGATGACAGCCAGAGAGTAGGAGTCGTTACACTGACCGGCGTCCAGCACCCGGGGAATGCCGCCGATGTCGCCCAGATTCAGCTTGTTGTACTTGTACTTGGCGCAGCCCGCGGTGAGGATCACGGCGTCCTTCGGCAGGGCCTTGGCAAAATCGGTGTAATAGCTGCGGCTCTTGGCGCGCCCGTCGCAGCCTGCCATGACGACGAATTTCTTGATTGCACCGGACTTGACGGCCTCCACGATCTTGTCCGCCAGAGCCAGCACCTGATTGTGGGCAAAGCCGCCCACGATCTCGCCGGTTTCAATTTCAACGGGTGCGGCGCAGCGCTTGGCGTGGGCGATGACTTCGGAGAAGTCCTTCTCCTCGCCGATGCCGCCCGCGATATGCTTGCAGCCGGGATAGCCCGCCGCGCCGGTGGTGTACAGGCGGTCCTTGTAGCTGGCCTTGGGAGGAACAATGCAGTTGGTGGTCATCACGATGGGGCCGTTGAACGAGGCAAACTCCTCCGTCTGCTTCCACCAGGCATTTCCGTAGTTGCCCACGAAATTGGGATACTTTTTAAACGTGGGATAGTAATGGGCGGGCAGCATTTCAGAATGGGTATACACATCCACGCCCGTGCCCTGCGTCTGCTCAAGAAGCATTTCCAAATCCCGCAGGTCGTGGCCGGAAACCAAAATGCCGGGGTTTTTGCCCACGCCGATGCTCACCTTTGTAATCTCGGGGTTGCCGTAAGTCTGGGTGTTGGCGCGATCCAGCAGCGCCATGCCGGAAACGCCGTATTTGCCGGTTTCCAGCGTCAAAGCGATTAGATCGTCGGCGCTCAGACTGTCGTCCAGCGTAGCTGCCAATGCGCGCTGTAAGAAAGCGTCTACCTCGCCGTCGTCCTGAAGCAGGGCATTGGCGTGCTTGGAATAGGCGGAAAGGCCCTTCAGCCCGTAAGTAATCAGCTCACGCAGGGAGCGGATATCTTCGTTTTCGGTGGACAGCACGCCCACCGTGGCGGCCTTGGCCGTAAAGTCGGAATCCGCACCGTCCCAGACGGCGGCCTTGGGCAGCACGTCGGCATTGTGAACCTTGGCCAACAGGGCCCGTTTAGCATCCAGCGTCTCGTGAACGCGGGATACGATGTCTTCCTTGTCAAAGTTCGCGTTGGTGATCGTGGTAAACAGGTTCAGCGTAATCAAGTGGTTGATTTCGGCGGGGATTTCGCCGCCCTGCTTGCGAAACGCGGTGGTGACGGCGGACAGACCCTTGGTCACATAGACCAGCAAATCCTGCATTGCGGCCACGTCCGGCTTCTTGCCGCACACGCCGGACTGCGTGCAGCCGGTGCATCCGGCTGTTTCCTGACATTGATAGCAAAACATTTTATGTTCCATGATAAATTTCCTCTCTGGCATACGCCATCTGCTTTAAGTTATTTAAATCTATTGGGGGTTTACTCTGGGAAAACCACGGTCAGCATCATTTTGAAGTCCTCTTCCGCATACACGGCATGGGGCTTTTCGGCGGGCATAATCAACGTTTCGCCAGCCTTGCAGAGGTGCGCCTCGCCGTCAACGGTGAACTTGCCGGTTCCTTCCAGTACAAGGACCATTGCGTCGCCAGCGGAATCGTGAGTTCCGATTTCTTCACCTTTTGCAAAGGCGAAGAGGGTAACGCTGACGTGGCGGTTTTGGGCCAGCGTCTTGCTCACCACCTGTCCGGGCTGAACCGAAACCTGTGCCGCCAGATCGAAAACCGACTCGTGCGGTACATTTTTAATAAACGGCATGCTGTGTTCCCTCCTTATTCCGTTCTGATAGCACCCACCGGGCAGCCTTCCAAGGCCTCGTTTGCGGGTGCTTCCAGCGCGGCGTCCACCTCGTCCGAAATGGCTTCGGCCACTCCGGCATCTGTCATGGCAAAGACCTCAGGACAGGTACCCGTGCACAGCCCGCAGCCAATGCAGCTCTCGTTAACAAAAAATTTCATAAATCTTCATCCTTTCCTGTGCGGCACTTAAATATGTTTGAAGGGATCTCGTTCAGTTTCTCTTGACTTTCTGACCACAGCATAATATAGTTTCTACAACAAGTATGTTGTTAAAACAACGGAGGTAACCATGGATTATATTTTTTTAGCGGCGACCCCGCTGTTTCGGGGGACCTCTCCGGAGGAGATTCAAGGGATGCTTACCTGCCTGCGCGCGCAGGAAAAGAAATACGAAAAGGGCAGTATGATTTTTCGGGCGGGGGATACCGTGCATGAGGTGGGATTGGTTTTATCTGGGAGCGTGTCTATTGAAAACGACGATCTATGGGGCAACAAAACCATTTTGGATCGCGTGGAACCGGGGCGTGTCTTTGCGGAAACCTATGCCTGCGTTCCGGGAGAGGCGCTGCTGATTAATGTGGTTGCCGCCGAGCCTTCCGAGATTCTATTTCTGGATATCGGCAGGATGGTAGAGTCGTGTCCCAATGCCTGCGGACACCACAGCAAGCTGATTCGCAATCTATTGGCGATTTCCGCCCAAAAAAATCTCAATTTATCGCGGCGCAGTCTGCACACGGCCCCAAAATCCATCCGGGGCCGCCTGATCGCCTATCTTTCCGATCAGGCGCTTCGACAAGGGACGCGGGATTTCTATATTCCGTTTAACCGCCAGCAGTTGGCGGATTACCTGAATGTAGACCGCAGTGCGCTGTCCGGTGAGCTTGGCCGAATGCAGCGGGAAGGGTTGCTCACAGCGGAGAAGAATCATTTTACGATGTCTGAGCAAAGTCTGGATGACTATCGGTAATTTGAACAGTGGGCTGGCGGGAATAAAACGACCTAAGGGGAGTCGTGGCGACTGCCATGACTCCCCTTGAGTTGCTCATTCTGATTCTCTTTTATCGCGGCACTTGAAAACCGCATACTTTTATATTGGAAAAGTAAAGACGTTGGAGAATATGTATGAGAAGCAAGCTGCAAATAAGCTGCCGGTTAGTCCTCTCCGGAGATGTAGCTTTCTTCGGCTGCTTGCTGAGCCCGAATCAGTCTTCTTCGCGTTTCTTCCAATTGGTCAGTAAGATCAGAAATTGCATTAAACAGGATTAGATATTCTTTTGTAATGTTACTCAATTTTTGGTTGTCTCCTCTTCGGTAAATTATTTCTCAAGTGTCAGCTTGGCTATTATACCGGATGCAAATTGGGAAACGCGTCGAAAAGTGACACGAAACTATAATTTTTATCTTAGTTTACATAATTTAATTTTAATTGCTCTGAAAAGGTGGAATTTTGACGCGCGGTTGGCGTGCAGAGCATAGAATGCCTGCAAGGTTCTTGTAGGAATCTCTGTAAAGCAGGCGGCGAGGCGGGCGTAAAAGATGCGCGGCTTCGCCGGGCAGAGGCCGCCGACGGCCGTAGACCATAACGGGTATGCAGAGGGGTATCTATTACGCAAAGCACGCAGGGTGTTTCGCCCTGCGTGCTTTGTCTTTTCATATATAGCTTGGCAAAAGACAAACGCCGGAATGTATGAGGTGCCGAGAATTCTCCGTTCAATTGTCCGGCGATTGCTCCACGGGCGTTTTTCTGGCTTTTGGGGGTGCGGTGGACGTCCGGAAAGGCAAGAGAAATTTCGGGACGATATGGCTTACCGGCGGATGAGGACCACGGCCACATCGTTGACATTGGTGCCGGTGCCGCCGGTCAAAAGAAGGCCCCCGCTTTTTTCCAGTGCGTGATAGGCGTCGTTGTCTCGAAGGACCTGAAAAATGTCGGTGCCATGCGCTGCCAAAGCGGCGGCGGTTTCACCGTCCACATAGCCTCCGGCGGCATCCGTGGGGCCATCGGTGCCGTCGGAGCCTACGGAAAAAACGGCGGTGTTCCGCAGTCCTGCAATGCCCGGCGCGGCGGCGAGGGCCAGCTCCTGATTACGACCGCCCAAGCCCTTGCCCGTCAGATGGACAACCGTTTCTCCCCCTGCCAGAAAGGCCAGGGAGTTCTCCTGCTCCTGATGGGATTTGGCCACGGCGGCTAAAAAGCGGCCGGCTTCCCGAGCCTCGCAGTCCAGACAGTCCGTGAGAACAACCGGTTGATAGCCAAGCTCTCGGCACACATTGGAAGCCGCCCTGCACAGCTCCCGTACAGAGCCGGTAATGTGAGTTTCCACATTGTCCAGCGTCTTGGGAGTTTCTTGCTCTAACAGCGCGGCCGCCTGAGGAGAAAGGGCCAGCGTACATTTTTCCGCGATGCGCTTTGCGGTGGCGCAAGTGGATGTGTCGGGACAGGCGGGGCCGGAGGCGATCATGTCCAGCGGATCTCCGATCACGTCGGAAAGAACCACCGTCAGGACATGGGCCGGCGCACAGTGCAGGGCAAAGCGCCCGCCCTTTACACCGCTGAGCCGCTTACGGATGGTGTTCATCTCCACAATATCCGGTCCGCTGGCCAAGAGCTGCCGAGTGACGCTTTGCAGTTCCTCCGGGTCCACCAGAGGGGATTCAAAGAGGGCGGAGCCGCCTCCGGAGAGAAGAAAGAGAACGGTATCCTCCGGTTTTAATTCTTTCGTCAGGGCCAGAGCTTGGGCGGTGGCGGAGAAGGTATCCTGATCCGGGACGGGGTGGCCCGCCTCATGGATCGTCAGATTCCCAATCGGCCCTTTGGCATAGCCGTGCTTGGTGATGACAATTCCGCCGTCAATGCGGGAGCCGAGATATTCTGAGGCGGCTTGTGCCATGGACCATGCGGCCTTGCCCACCGCCACCAGAATCAGGCGGCCGGCATCAAAGCGGCGGTTTTCCAAAACGCGGCGGACTGCTTCGTGGGGCTGAACCTGAGAAATTGCACCGGCGACAATGGTATTTGCATGGGATCGCAGCAGTTCATTCATAAAAGTTCACTCTTTCTATTTTTAAATTTCATGAAAGCATGGCAAAGCTAAACTGATGTTTATTGCGACTATTTTTTATTTGATATGCGAAAATTGCCATCCTTTTAAATTACTTGGCAACAAGAGGAGCAAGAAATATCTTTGCGGTTAAGTAAATTTAATATCAAAGTCAGCTGCATTTTTTCGTTTACATACCCGGAAGCATATAAATTTCAGCTGGAAGCAAAATAAGCAACTTTTTCAACAAAATATTAATAGAATTGTTGATGCGGTTCCCTGTATCATAAATGACAGCAGGGGAGTACCGGAACGTCGGCTCCCACGGATAAAGGAGGAATCGTGACGATATGGACAACAAATACCGCATTCTTATACAGGAGAAAAGTTGCAAGCAGTGTGGCATCTGCTCGTATCTGTGCCCCAAGGAGGTACTTGCGCAGAGCGTGGGAGAATGTCCGACAGTGGTCAATCCCGGGGCCTGCATTGGGTGCAGACTGTGTGCCATGCGCTGCCCGGATTTTGCAATTGAAGTGGAGGTCGTCCAAGAATGAAGACGGAAAAGAAGTTTATTGAGGGCAATATTGCCATTGTAGAGGGCGCGCTTGCCGCGGGGGCTCGCTTCTACGCGGGCTATCCCATCTCACCTAGTTCCGAAATTGCGGAGTATTCCTCCCAGATGCTGCCCAAGGTGGGCGGCCTCTACATCCAGATGGAGGACGAGATCAGTTCTATGGCGGCTCTGCTGGGCGCCTCGGTGGCAGGCGCAAAAGCGTACACCGCCACCAGCGGTCCGGGGATTTCACTCATGCAGGAGAATTTGGGCCTTGGCATCATGTCTGAAATCCCGGCTGTCGTCATTGATGTGCAGCGCAGCGGCCCCTCTACCGGCGCGGCCACCAAGCCCGCTCAGGGAGACATGATGCAGGCTCGTTGGGGCGCTCATGGCGACCACAGCATCATAGCCCTGTCCCCTGCGTCTGTGCAAGAATGCTTTGACCTCACCGTACAGGCGTTCAATCTGGCTGAAAAATACCGTACCCCTGTCTATTTGATGGCAGATGAGGCTATCGGCCACCTCCGTGAAACGGTGACCATCCGGGAACTGGACGACTCGGAGATCGTCAATCGAAAGCAGCCCGGTGCGGACGTCAGCGCCGCGGATTTTCGCCCCTATTGCTATGACGGAATCAAACCCGCAGCAATGCCGCCTTTCGGATCGGACAAGTATCTTTCCCGTACTACCGGTTCTACTCACGACGAAAAGGGTGAGTTTCGCCCCACGCCGGAAAACATCAACCGGGTTACTCACTATCTGACCAATAAAATTGAGAAAAATACCGACGAGATCTGCTTGACCCAAAAAGAACACTTGGAAGATGCCGAGGTAGCGCTGATTGCTTACGGCTGCTCCGCCAGAAGCGCCGTGGGGGCCATGGAACAGCTGCGCGCCCAAGGTGAAAAGGTGGGAATTCTTCAGTTGCAGACGGTATGGCCCCTGCCGGAAAAGGAGATCAGACAAATCCTATCTTCTGCCAAAACCGTGGTGGTTCCGGAACTGAACTTGGGGCAGATTGCCGGAGAGATTCGCAAATTTAATGACTACGGCTGCCGGGTGATTCAAGTCAACCGGGTGGACGGCATGATGATTGCCCCGGAACAGATCATTCACGCTCTGAAGGAGGACTTTTAAAATGGCAAACTATCAGGACTACATGCTCTTCGACAAATTGCCTCACACCTGGTGCGCGGGCTGCGGTCATGGGATTATCCTTCAGGCGATTGCGGGCGCGCTGGCGCAGCAGGAACTGGACAAGCACGACGTGGCTTTGGTCAGCGGCATCGGCTGCTTTGGCCGGGTGGACGATTATCTGGATCTCAATTGTATGCATGTGACCCATGGCCGCGCTCTGCCTGCCGCCACCGGTATTGCATTGGCAAATCCGAATCTGAAGGTGCTGGTTACCATGGGGGATGGCGATAGCACCACCATCGGCGGCAATCACCTGATCCATTGTGCCCGCCGGAACGTTAACCTGACCGCTGTCATCGCCAACAACTATAACTACGGGCAGACCGGGGGACAGTATTCCGCGACCACGCCTTCGGGCAGCATCACTTCCACCTCTGTCTATGGCCATATTGAGCCCGGCTTCGACATTTGCAGTCTGGCCGCGGCGGCGGGCGCTTCCTTCGTGGGCCGCAGCACACCCTATAACCCGGTTCAGATCCGCAATCTGATTCAGCAGGGAATGCAGACAAAGGGCTTCGCTCTGATCGAGATTTTGGATACCTGCCCCACCCACTATGGCCGTTTAAACAAATTCGGTGATGCGGGACACATGCTGGAAAAGGTACACAAGATGACGGTGCCTGTGGAAAGGGCTGAAAAAATGACCGCAGAAGAGCTGGAAGGGCTGTTTTTGACCGGCGTATTGGTGAACAAGCCCAGAGAAGACTATTACACCCGCTACCAGAAGATCATCGACCGACTCTGCACGGAGGAAAATGCCTAACAGCGCGGAACTAAAAAAGTCTTGCAATTTTATGATAAATCCCATATTGTAAAATTGCTGGATACCTTCAAATAAAAACTTGGCTTTCATGCAACTATGGAAAGGAATTCAGCTATATGAAAACACAAATCGTTTTAAGCGGGGTCGGCGGACAGGGCTTGATTTCCACCGGGGAGATCATTGGTCAGGCTGCGTCTATTTACGAAAACGGTTATGCTACTCTGGCGGCTGCCTATGGTTCGGAGACTCGGGGAACCTTTACAAAATCCGATGTGATTGTCAGCGATGAGCCCATCAGTTACCCCAATGTCAATACGCCCGATGTCATCCTTTGTCTGGCGCAGGTGGCGTACAACCGTTATGCCGACCGCTGCGCGGAGTACACGCTGGTCTTTTATGACACGGAACTGGTGACCCCCGCTGCGCAGGGCAAGGGCGTTTTTATCGGCTATCCGTTTAAGCAGATGGGGATTGAAATGGGCAACATGGCGGTGGCGAATACGATTGCTCTGGGTGCAATTCTCAAACGCACGGGAATGCTCAAGCGTGACAGCGTGGTGGAAGCAATTTCTGCGTATTTTGCTGCAAAGCCGAAGGTGATCGACATCAACATTCAGGCGCTGGACGCGGGGCTGGCACTGGAGTAGCGCACATGATTAAAAAGGGCGGAGCACGATGATAAAAGACTTTCAAAGCAAATTTGTGACCCCGGAATTTGCCGCTTTAAATGCGGTAAAATCCGGAGATTGGGTAGATTACGGCTTCGGGGCAGGTTTCCCGGAATTGATGGACAAGGCGCTGGCCGGACGAAAGGGCGAGTTAAAGGATGTGAAAATTCGCGGCGGCTTGGTCATTCGTCCGTGGATTGAGGCCGTTGAATGCGACCCCGAGCAGACCTCCTTCTCCTATTATAGCTGGCATATCGGAGATTACGAGCGGAAATTGCAAACTCGCGGTCTGTGCCGGTTCATGCCCGTGATTCTGCGGTATCTGCCGGATCTGTACCGCAGCCACATCCGCGTGGATGCGGCGTTCGTACCGGTTTCGGCCCCGGATGGCGAAGGTTATTGCGGACTGGGCATTTCCAATTATGCCTGGCGCACCATTTTTGAAAACGCGCGGACGGTGGTCTTTGAAATTAACGAGCATCTGCCTCGGCTCCACGGTCCGGACGGCTCCCATCGGGTGCATCTCTCCGAGGCGGACTATATCGTAGAGGGAGAGCACGAGCCTCTGCCTCTGCGTACATACAAAGAGCCTTCCTCCATCGACGTGGAAATTGCAAAGCGTGTTGTGGAAGAGATTCCTGACGGCGCAGTCCTGTCGCTGGGCGTGGGCGGCGTTCCATTTACGGTGGCCCGGATGCTTGCCGCGTCTGACCGCAAGGACTTAGGCTGCCATACCGGGACCATCAGCGATGCGTTTTTGGCGCTCTACCGTGCCGGAAAATTGACCAACCGGAGAAAAGAAATCGACGCGGGATATTCCACATGGAATCTGGCCATGGGTTCTCAGGAGCTGTACGACTGGCTGGATGCGGAACCGGGGCTGTTCCGTCCCGCGGATGTGGACTACGTCCATTCTCCGGAACGAATCGGCAGAATGAAAAATGTAATCAGCATCAACGGCGGCGTTGAATTGGACCTCATGGGGCAGGAGAACGCGGAGTCGGCGGGGAGCCGCCAACTCTCAGGCACAGGCGGCCAGCTGGATTTTCTGGAAGGCGCATTCCGCTCTGAAGGAGGCAAGGGGTTTATCTGCCTTGCCTCCTCCCGCCGGAAGAAAGACGGGACGCTTAAATCCAATATTGTTCCCTTCATCTCCGCCCAAAGCGTGGTGTCCGCACCCCGCAGTATGATTCAATATGTGGCGACGGAATACGGCGTGGTCAAGCTCTCCGGCTTGTCGCTGCGGGAGCGGGCAGAGGCTATGATCTCCATTGCGCACCCGGACTTCCGGGAGGAATTGTCCCAGTACGCGCAGAAAACCTTCTTATAAAAACAGCGAACAGGACAGGAGCCCTCACAACGAGGACTCCTGTCTGCATTTATACCTTTACAGCACCGCCTGCGATCAGCGCCCAATCCGAATTCCGGTCAGCTGCTCGTAATACTTGGCGATAGCGCTGTGGTCGCATTGCCCGCAGTTGTTGTTATGGAGCCATTGCAGAAGCTCCTGAACGGAAGCGGTCATAGGGAGGGGCGCACCCACAGAGTGGGCACAGTCCAGTGCGTTGTTCAGATCCTTGATATGCAGGTCAATCTTAAAGCCGGGCTTGTCGTTGCCTTCCATCATCATAGGACCCTTGGCATTCATCACGGCAGAACCCGCCAAGCCGCCCTTGATGGCCTCAAACACCAGATGCGGGTCTACGCCCGCCATCTGAGCCAGCGTCAGGGCCTCGGCCACCGCCTGAATGTTGCAGGCCACCACCACTTGGTTGGCAAGTTTTGTGGTGTTTCCTGCGCCCACATCGCCGCAGAGCACCATAGAGGCGCCCATGGTTTCCAGCAGCGGCTTGCACCGCTCAAACACGGACTGTTTTCCGCCCACCATGAAAGAGAGCGTGCCGTTAATTGCTCCCGGCTCTCCTCCGGAAACGGGGGCGTCCAGCATCTCCACGCCTTTGGCGGACAGGGCGGCGGTAATCTCCTTAGAGGCTAGGGGATTGATGGAGCTGCTGTCGATTAAAACAGAGCCGGGGCGCATGGCCTGGGCCAAGCCGCCCTCTCCCAGCACCACAGACCGAACCTGAGGGCTGTTGGGGAGCATGGTAAAAACCACATCGCAGGTAGCCCCGATTTCAAGATTTTCGGCGTGCTTGGCGCCTGCCGCGACCAATTCAGCGACGGCGGGCTGGCTTCTGTTATTGACGGTGAGATCATAACCGGCTTTCAGTATGTTTTTTGCCATGGGTTTGCCCATGATACCAAGACCAATGAATCCAATTTTCATAACGGCAACCTCCTGAAGTTGAGAAGTGAAAAGAACACAAGCAAAGCGCTTGTCATAAAAGTCCGCCCTTTTTCAGTTCCCCGTACATGGCGGCATATGCGGGACTTTGCTCTCCGGTGGGGAGATTTGGACGGAGGGGAGCGCCTACCTGCCGCCCCAGCATGTTGGCCATATCCTTGGTGGCCACGGGAAAGCTGGCCTTGTCCATGGCAAGACGGATGGGATTGAGGCGGAATTGCGCCTGCAGCGATTCCTGGGTTCGGCCGGATACGAAAGAATCGTAGACGGAGACTACCAGATCGGGCATGTAGTTGGCCGTGGTGCAGACGGAGCCAACGCCGCCGTGGGCCATAGTCGCATAAATCAGCGTGTCTTTTCCACCGAAAACCTTGAAGTCCAGATCCAATGTGCGGCGAATAAACTCCTCAGTCTGGGTCATGTCGCCGCTGGAGTCTTTCATACCAACAATATTGGGAACCTCGCGGGCCAAACGCTCCACCAAATTGCCGGAGAGTGTGTACCCTACCCGGCCGGGATTATTATAGAGAAGAACAGGCAGTTGGGGGACGGCTTGGGCGATGGTCTGGAAGTGGAGAAACAGCTCGTCTTCAGTGGGCTTGAGAAACATGGGCTGGAGGACGGAAATGCCGTCCACTCCTGCCTGCTGGGCCATTTTTGCCAAGGCGACGCACTTTTTGGTGCTGACGGCTCCCATGCCGAAGTAGACGGGAACCCGGTGGGCGGTCTGATCCAGAATCACATGCAGGGAAAACTCCATTTCGCTGGGGTCAAACATATAGAACTCGCCGTTGCTGCCAAAAGCCAGAATGCCATGGACCCCATGTGCAATCACGTAGTCCACCTGCTTGCGCAGAGCCTCCTCGTCCACGGATTCATCCGGATCCACCGGGGTCAGAATAGGAACGACGATGCCTTTGATAAAACTGGTATCCATTTAGCCGTGTCCTCACTTTCGTTGCTTACTTGTGATTTAAAAACGCATCAATCCGGGTCAGGCCCTCGCGGATGTTTTCGTCGCTGGTGGCGTAGGAGAATCGGACAAAATTACCGCAGTGCGTGCCTAATTTGCTTCCGGGAACACAGGCTACATACTGCTCTTCCAGCAGTCTGGAGGCAAAGCTGTCGCCGTCCATCCCGGTCTTGCTTACGTCGATAAAGATGTAAAACGCACCCAAGGGCGTGGTATATTCCAGATTGCCGATCCGATCAAGCCCTTCCATGAGCAGCTTTCGGCGGCGGTCAAAGGCGGCCACCATTTGGGACATATCTGCCAAAGTTTCCGGGAGATTCATGGCTTTGGCCACGCCTTCCTGAATAAAGGTGGGCTGGCAGGTGGTGGTATACTGGTGAACCTTCAACAGATGGGGAATCATCCGGGCATCTGCGGCCAGCGTTCCCAGCCGCCAGCCGGTCATCGCATATACTTTGGAAAAGCCGTTCATCACAATGGTGCGCTCTCTCATGCCCGGGAAAGAGGCAATGGAGCGGCACATGACCGCGTCGTAGACCACCTGATTGTAAATTTCATCGGAAAACACCAGCAGATCGTGCCGGACCGCCAGTTCAGCCACCTTGGCCAGCACTGCCTCCTGATAGACCACACCGGTGGGATTGCAGGGATTGTTAATCACGATCATACGTGTTTTCCCGGTGATATGCCGGGACAGCTCGTCCGGATCAATTTGAAAGTTATTTTCTTTGCGCAGGGGGATGTTCACCAGAACGCCCCCGCACATGGAGATCAGGTTTTCGTAGTTCATAAAAGCGGGGGTAAAGACGATGACCTCATCTCCGGGATCAAGAGTGGCCAGAAACGCGTTTTGAATGGCTTCGGCTCCGCCTGCGGTAATCAGAATCTCTGTGGCGGGATCATAGTCCAACTGAATTGTGCGCGCCAGTTGTTCCGACACCGCCTTGCGGAGAGAAAGCGCTCCGCGGTTGGAGGCGTAGTGGGTCTGATTGTCCTGAATCGCTTGAATGGCTGCGTTTTTAATGGCGGACGGCGTGTTAAAATCAGGCTCTCCGGTAGAAAAGAAAATAACCGGATGACCCTCTCCGGCCAGCGCGGAGGCCCGTTCGCCCACTTGGCGAATGGGGGAGAAGTACATATGGGACAGGCGCTTTGCCGCTCTGAAACAAGCAGTCTCGTTTTCCATGTAAATTGCCTCTCTTTCTTGTTCGGTTATTACAAAAAAACAGCAGCGGCATCTGCGCGACCTGTCCGGCCTAAGACGCACATGCCGCTGCTGATTAAGGGTGTACGGGGGTTCTGTGATCGCTTACAAACCCTTTTGGAAAATCTCGGAATACTCCATAAACTTTGCGTCGTCGGTCTTCAGATCGGCAATGGCCTCTTCTGTGTTCTTATAGTAGGGAGAGGCGCCGTAAGCATCCCAGATCTCCTTGGCATAATCCGCATTTTCGTTGATAATTTTTGCGCAGGCCTCGCTGAGGCGGCTGATGATCGCGGGATCGGTCCCCTTGGGCGCCAAAATATTGTAGACCATGTCGTAAGCAATATCCACGCCTTGCTCGGTGGCCAGAGGAATATCAGGGAACGCCTCGGAACGCTCGGTGGCCAGACAGCCCAGAATTTTCAACTCGCCGGTTCCGGTGCCGTCCAGATACTGGGAGATAACGCCCATGGCGTGGCTGGAGACATCAATGTGTCCGCCGATCAGAGAAGCAACCCGTTCAGAGGAACTGCCGCCATTTACTACATTGAAATCGCCCCCCAGTTCAGTCAGCTTGACCGCCACGTAATAGGAGGTCGCGCCGGTGTTGGCAGCCAGCTTGATGGTGCCGGGGTTGGCCTTGGAATACTCAATCAGTTCAGCAATGGTGTCGCAGGGGAAATCTTTGCGCACCACCAGATATTCTCCCGAGTTTTTGGCATTCAGACACACAGGGTCGAATGCCTCATAGCCAAAGTCCGCGATGCCGCAGGAGTGGTTCAGAGCCAGCGCGGTGTCAAAGCAGAGGAATGTGTAGCCGTCGGGGTCGGCATCCTTGACCTCGTTGGAAGCGATGGAGCCGCCGCCGCCGGCGGTGTTGGTTACGTTGACGGATACGCCCAGTTCCGTGGTGAGGTATTTGGCCAAAGTGCGGGCGAAGAAGTCGGTGTCACCACCGGCGCTCCAGGGTACCACAAAATTGATGGGTTTCTCCGGCCAGCTTGTGCCGGAGGCGCTTCCGGAGCTGCCGGCAGAGGCGGGTGCGGATGAACCTCCGCTGGACCCGCAGGCGGTCAGGGCTAAACTCATGGAGAGGGCAAGCGCCGATGCAAGAATTTTTAAAAACGGTTTTTTCATTTTCCAGTGCCTCCTTTTAATATCTGCAAGTAAAAACTTACATACAGGTTCATGCGGCGACTTTGTCCTTTTTTCTGGTCTTATAGATTCCATACAAGCTGACAACCAGAGACAAAGCGGCCAGAATCAGGAACACGCAGGACATGGGCCGGGTAAAAAACTCACTGATATCGCCTTGGGAATAAGAAAGCGCCCGACGAAGATTCATCTCCATAATATTACCGAGAACAAAACCAAGAATAAGGGGCGGCATGGGGTAGTCGCCTTTCTGGAGCAGGTATCCCACAAAACCAAAGAAGATTAGCGCAAAACAGTCAAAAAGCCGGTTGTTGATTCCGAAGGCGCCCACGGTGCACAAAACGAAAACAAGAGGCAGAAGCAGGTGGCTGGGAATCTTTAAAATGCGGACAAAGCCTTTCATGCCGATAAACA
>ERZ781272.666-NODE-666-length-18828-cov-41.824535_pt1 | contig 18828 bp, 22 predicted proteins | sample MGYA00375850_ERZ781272 | MGnify/ENA primary metagenome ERZ781272 (study PRJEB29790, sample SAMN06051246) | human gut metagenome | host: Homo sapiens | place: USA: Cincinnati, Ohio | collected 2013-06-21 | study: EMG produced TPA metagenomics assembly of the Gut...
AGATTTCTGATAAAAATAGCTGCTTCTGGCTATTTTAAGATAAGTAAGCAAAGTTGGCAGTGCATATTTATCTTCCAGAGCGCCGATGAGCACTGCCTTCTCACGGTTTGTGAGCTCTGTCAGATCGACGCCTGGGTCTTTTTTAATATGTTTAACGTCTCCTTCAATACATCTACCTCAAGCTGTAATTCCTGTATCTGGGAGCGAAGAGCTTCCATTTCGGCAGTCTCATGAGGAGAAACAGCATCTTTCTGTAGTTCCTCTCGCGGAATCCGTTTTGCTTTTGCCATGAGGCCGATCATCCCCTGTCTCAAATATTTCCGACGCCACGCATATATACTTGTACGACTATATCCGATTTCTCTTGAGACATATTATACATCTTCTTCCAATTCAAAGCAACGGTGAATGGCCTCATACTTAAATTCGGCAGACGGATTGCGGTAGTGCGCCGGAGCATCTCTATTCTGAACTTCTTCAACAGGATGAAATTTTTCGCTTCCGTGTCGGTTTTTGATGCCTGCTTTTTTGTGCTCATACCAGCGGTAAAGTGTGGAACTGCTTGGGTATCCTAATCGATGTATAACGGCGCTTACGGAGCCTAATTTTTCAAATTCCTCAAGGGCTCTCTCTTCCTGCTCTTTCGTGTACATAGCTGCGTACTCCTTTCCGTGGAGTCCAAGATTATGTCCGCACCCACGACCCCCGGTTGGCAACGGCATCTTCTCCGTTTTTGTCATCATTATGAAGAGCTTTTTGACGCTGATGGATTTATTCATCGTGAGGGAACAAAGCATCAATAAGGCGATCCGGTTCTTTGTGGCTTTTGTCCGTATGTTGATTCTTCTCTGTCTTTTCCTGTTCGTCTTTGTTGGCAATGTGATTCTTTCCTTAAACAGCAGAAAAAATGAATATCGTGCGGATCGATTTGCCCTGCAAATCGGTTACGGGGAAGAACTGACCGAAGCGCTTTATCTGTTACAGAAAATGAGCTTGGGCGAAAATATGAAGCTGGTAGAAAAAATCCAGTCCGGACACCCGCATATTGCCGACCGTATCGCGGAGTTGGAATTCTATTTAGATCATCCAGAACCGATAAGGCCACACACCGAGCCATCCGCCCTTAGTGAATAGAAAAGTGCATCAGAAACGCCATAGAATGCATTTCCAATGCGGTCTATGGCGTTTCTCTGATGCATAAAATTTAGTATGGTGGATGGCTCTATTTTTTCTTTAAAATGATGCATTGATGATCTACATCCAAAAGCAAACTGACAATATCTTTATATTGCAATCCTAAAAATTCTCGTTGCTCTCGTGGAATGAGAACCCTCCCGAAAATCGTCAAGATGTCTTTCCTGACGCATGATTTTCTGCATATATTGATTCGCTGTATCGGACGTTTCCTCTTTCATATTTCACCCCCAAAATTCAAAAAAATATTTTAAAAACAGCATGGCACGAACCTTACAAAATCGTGCCATGCTGTTAACTTGTCGAAAATAACGATTTAACTTCCTTTGTAAGGGCGCATATTTTATTTCCTATATGGAAACAATAATTCTATAGAGGAAATTAATTTGACAAACAAAGTAAAAGGATTTTCGTAAAGTGTTTACTTTTCGAATCGAGATCGCACCTGCTTTCTTGTCGTACCCGTTATTCTATATCACATTTTTTACTTTGTAAACCCCTTCAGAAAACCTTACAAAAGAAGTCTTTTTTCGACAAAAATCATTTGGAGGGCTGGAAAGGATGAAAAGGAACCGTGCAAATTGAAGCGCTATTTCAAACCTATATCAATTCCCCAAAGGCAAAGATCAGGCTGAAACAAACAACTGTCTCCACTTACTGGAGAAACTTTGAAAGATATATCAAACCGTTTTTTCAAAAGGCAGAACAAATCGATAGTTCCCTTGTTTCGGCGTTTCACCACCATTTGGCAAGCTCCCTGTCACCTAAAACGACCGCTGACGTTTTAGGGCTGTTATCGGAGATACTGGGCTATTCTAAAATGGAAATCGATATTTATAAGCCTGTATGCTACATTCCGGATATTGTAATCTTCTCAAAAAATGAATGGAAGAGGTTAGAAGAATACTGTATTTCTCATCTGGATTTTCTTGCCTTTGGGATTCTTCTCTCCATGTATACGGGAATCCGTCCGGGCGAGCTATCGGCGGCACAATGCCAACACATTGATGTATCAGGCGCTGTTTTTAAGGTGTGCTTTACCATGCAGAGGATTAAAAATCCCGATCCTTCCGGGTCAAAGACAAAGGTCATTATCGATACGCCGAAGTCTAGAAAATCCATCCGAAATATCCCATTGATAGATGATCTTGTTTTATTGGCAAAGAATCTATATCAGGGAATCCCGCCAAACGCATTCCTGCTCACCGGAGAACAAGGGCGATTCATGGAACCCCGATTGTTGGAAGATAAATATACAAAAGTTTTAGAACAGTTAAAAATCAAAGGGAAAAACCTGTATTCCATCCGTCACACGTTTGCAACCAATTTTTATGAAAAAACACATGACATGAAAAGCCTCTCCGAAATTTTGGGGCACAGTGATGTGAAAACAACCCTAAATCGATATGTACACCCCTGCGAAGATATCAAGCGACAGGGGATTAACGCCCTGCTTTCCTGAACTCAAAAAAATCGTAAAGTAAACACTTTACGAACGAGACTGACACTTGCTTTTTTAGTATCACTAGAAAAGGCGGTGTTATGCAATGTCCGGAGAAAATTTAGACAAGCTGATGGTGGAAAAGGTAAAATTTATGAGAGAAATGCAGAAGTTAACAGTAGAACAGTGCGCATTAATCGCCAATATTGATGTTTTTACGTATCGCAGAATCGAATCAGGAGAAGCAACACCCTCAGAGGAGATCATTGAACGCCTCTGTGCATTTTGTGGGATCACCCCAATCTGGCTGACCAACCACAAGAAAGGCCTAAAAGATTTTGAGTATCAGGTCTACACAGTTTTAAAACGCCGGAAGCATCGAAGAGTGCGTTTCATGAACGAAATGCCGTTGTTGATGGGAAAAAAGCTACACGAAATCCGGAAGGCGCATTCGCTTAGTCAATACCAGATGGCCTCAATTTTAAAGGTTACACGGGAGAGCTATGCAGCTTACGAGCGCAATGTGAGCATTGTCAATCAATCGATTTTGGAGATTATTTGTGAGTTCTTTGCTGTTCGGCAAGAGGATTTATTGAACGATTTAGTCAGCGTAGAGATTTTTACAACAGAATACTTGAACAAAATTCATGATCCACGCCGAAGCAGCAATCGATCCCTTTAGTATGTCATCATTCGCCGCTGGAGTCTGGAGTCTAGACAACGGAACCGGATTTATCAAGGGTAAAGCGAACGCTTCGCGCCCTGTGACAAACCCGCCCCCGCCGTCTTTTTCGCAATCAGCGGATGATGACCCCGCCCCGCAACGGACGTTGCCAAATTTGAATTCCGGGAGGGACGAACCGTGATCGATACAAGCTAGATACATACCGTACAAGCGCTCTCACATACGTTTTACCATTCCAATTTTTTAGAATGGTGGCGTGATGGATGAGCAACGTAAAAGAACAAGCTCCTGTTAACATCCAATGTATTTTTTCCGATACCGGTGAAGAGCCGGAACAGATCATCCGGCAATCCTTCCTATTGTTTCTGCAAGGATACCTTGACAAAAAAGCGTGTCCTCATGTCTGACACCAACAAACAACCGCTTATTTCTGGAGGTACAATATGTATTTCGAAATAAGCAAACCAATGGACTATCATGTTGGGCTATACATCCGGTTATCCAAAGAGGATGACAAGGAAGGGCAATCGGAGAGCGTTTCCAACCAGCTCTCCATGCTCACCGATTTCGCCGAACAGCAGCGCCTTGACGTATACGATACTTACATCGACGATGGCTGGAGCGGCACCAATTTTGACCGCCCCGCTTTTCAGCGGCTCATTGCCGACATTGAGGCGAAAAAGGTCAACATGGTCATTACAAAAGACCTCTCCCGCCTGGGGCGCGATTACATCATGACAGGGCATTATATGGAGCGGTTCTTCCCGGAGCACCGGGTGCGCTACCTCTCCCTGCTGGACGGCGTCGATACGGGCGTGGATTCCACCGCGAACGATATTACCCCCTTCCGCGCCATTATGAACGACATGTACGCCAAAGATATCTCCAAGAAGATTTCCAGCGTCAAGCATGATAAGCAGCGCAAGGGATTATTCATCGGCGGCAAAGCGGTATACGGCTACAAGCTGAACCCCACTGAGAAAAACAAGATTATCATCGATGAGGAAGCGGCTCCCATCGTACGCCGGATTTTTCAGATGGCGCTGGAGGGGATGTCCTGCCGTCAAATCGCGGTGAGGCTCAATGAAGAGGGCGTTCCCACGCCAGCCGCTTATGCGGGGATTACCGTTTCTCATCCCGGCCCTTATTCCGGCCTGTGGAGCAGCGAGCGCATTTCCGACATGCTGCAAAACGAGACCTATATCGGCAACATGGTGCAGGGCCGCAGCCGGAAGCTCAGCTATAAATCTAAAAAGTGCGTCCGGCAAGACCCGCAGGATTGGGTGATCGTAGCAGGGACACATGAGCCAATGATCAGCCGGGAAGCGTTTGAAAAGGTACAGCTTCTGATCAGCAGCCGCAAAACGACCCGTTCCCGCACCTACGATTTTCCGCTGAAGGGTCTGATCTTCTGCCATGAGTGCGGCTATCCGCTGGCCGTAATCAACCGCAAAAACGCGCGCGGCGAAGACCGGCTCTTCTTCATCTGCCGCACCTATCAGCGGTTTACGAAGGCGGGCGTTTGCACCTGCCACTCCATCAAGGAACAGACGGTGACAGATGCGGTCATGCAAAAAGTGCGGGAGGTCTGCGCGCAGTATTTGCAGGCGGAACAACTGCTCCCCATCGCGGAGCAAGAGCTTGTAAAAAGGAAAGAAGAAGCAGGGAAAGCAGCGGAGCTTGCCAGCCTGAAAGCAAAGCTGGAAGCCTTAACCGCCCATCTGGACAAGATGTATCTCGATAAACTCTCCGGCCTGCTGGCCGAGCAGGATTTTGACCGTATTTATCGGCATGTCAGGGAGGAACGCGCCGCGCTGGAACAGCGCCTCAGGGAGATGGAAAAGCCGGACTTCTCCCCTGCCAGGCAAGCCGAGCTGGCGAAAGAGCTGGTGCATCGTTTCCTTGATACCGCGACGGCTAACCGGGAGCTGCTTGTTAGCCTCATCGAACGGGTGGAATTGACCCAAGAGAAGGATATCATCATTAAATTTCGTTTCAGGCAGTTACAGAGTTATTTTCAGGAATAATCGTTTGCAATACAGAAGCTGACTGTGTATGCATATCATAAAAAGTAAATGGACAATATCAAGGAGTAAATGAAAGCGAATTGGATTAATTGGATGCAAATAACAAAATATTGGAATAAAATCGTAAAATTATAAAACTATGGATAATATTCTATTGACAGTAGGTAAGTTTAGTTGTAAGATATAACAAGAAATTGTAGCCCAACTTAGAATAGTGGTTACTCTTTTATTATGTATATAAGGCAACAGCAGAGCATTAAGGAGGAGAAAACTCATGAAACAAAAAATTGCTTTATCGTTGGTCGTTATGTCGTTGATCTTATCCGTGCTGGCGATTCCAGCGAGCGCTGTTACGAAGACCAAGTCCACACCATATGGGACGCTTACGGCATCCCTGACCAGCACAACATACTACGATTCGAGCACGTTAAAGGGGAAACGCATCAACTACTCGTCTTTATGCAGCCAAACGGCGCCGAGGATTATCGCCTCCGCAGAGGTGCTCCGCTGGAGTGACGGAAAATATTTGTACGATGAGAAGGCAGACCGCGCCAACACAAACTATGCCGGCTATGACATCTATACGGATCATTTCAGAGAAAAGTATGGGGACGATTTCTACACCACCAAAATCAGTGTATACGGCGCGCATGAAATTAGAGGCAGCTCATCTTACGGCATCTATACACAACTGGTAGGCGTATAACGCGCACGGCCGCCACATTTTTCACTGATTGTTAAATGATTTGCCCTGCTGTTGCCTTATTTCTGGAGGATGTTGAATATGAAACGAAGCTTATTTTTTGTGACTGTTTTCACCCTGATCTTCTGTATGCTTGCGGCGTGCGGGCCGGAAGAAAGCCCCGACACCCCTTCCGGCACATCCTCTCACAGCAATCCGTTTGCCGAGGGTGCCGCCGCTGGAACAACTATAAACGCGTTCTATAGCTTCGGCGTTGACGGCTATGACAATCGCGAAGCCCGCATTGAATACACGGGCAGCCCCATAAAGCTGGATTTTTTTATTGATAACCTTGCTTCCCCTTGCGAGGTAGGGATTCTTATTTTTTTAAATGGGCAGCTTCAGCCCTATTCGATTGAGGGGCAGGCAGATTTGGAGAATATGCACCGCTTTCAACTCAAGGAGCAGGAAAAGAAAACCTTCTCCATCCTTTTTGACCCTGTTACCGGCAAGCGCGGCGAGGAGGTGGTCGTCCATTTTGTGGGCATGTTGAACCCTTCCTTTACACCGAAGGCAGCTTCTGTGGTCTTCGGCAATAATCATAACATTCTGCAAACTTCGCCCTATAAGCTCGTAATGCATAAGGCGGCCAACGCAAAGCCGGCGGATTTTTCCGGTGAGGGCACCTCCACCGACTTTACCCATGATTTTACGCAGCGGTATACCATGAGGAACGCAGACGGATCTGTGCGAAATTTGCTTGAAGAACGGACCTTTTTCCAAATATCCGATCAAAATGGGGATCCCCTGCAAACAGTTTCCCTTAAAAACGATCCGTTGTCTCTGGACATCCAGCTTTTTGGAGGCCAAGAAGCCACTTATCTGATATCCTTGTACTGTAACCACCAGCAGCTTGCCTGCTTTAATGGAAAGCCCTATATCGCTTTAACCAACAAGAAAGGATGCGTGAATACGGTCACCGCTTCCCTTGATGCAAATCATCTGGAACTTTCAGAATATAACCATCTCTACGCGATCGCCGTCCCAATCGACAAGGTTTTTTCCGCCAAGGCAGAATCAATATTAAAGACTGGCAGTGCGGTTTTAACCCGATCATCGCAAGGATAAAAGAAAGGCTTGCCGGACGGATTCGAAAGTGGGAAAGAAGCAAAATTGCAGAAAGGCGGTGCAATATTATGAAACGGCTGCTATCGATCGCCTTGATTTTGACGATATGCACAGCCCTTTTGGCGGCATGCGATTCCTCCTCGACCAAAGGAGAAACGACTGACGAGAGCCTGAATTCTTCCGAAAAAGTAACCGAGGTGACAGGGCTCTTAAACCCAGAAAAACAGACGCTGATTCGGGTGGACTATCTCAGCGACGATTCCAGGCTCATCTTTTATACACAGGATCATCAACTATATGCTGCCAAAATCTCCAAAGCGGAAGAGAGGCTAGGTAACCCGGTCAACATTTGGAACAACATCTTTGCAGAATATGTGATGCTACAGAATGGCTTTTATGTGTATGATCCCTCTGGAGAATTTTGCAACCTCTATGATTATAATCTAAAGCTGCTCTCCCGAATCCCTCTGCCCACAGACGGCCAACCACCCTGCTTCTGTATCTCCAATGATCTGGAGACGATGGCTTATGCACAGATTACAATAGAGAACGATAACGAGTATCTTCAGGTCTACAGCGGTAAAGTGGGAAGCAGCGAAAAGCAGAAGATTTTGAGCAGAAAGATAACAAATTTACCAGCCAATCAATTGGCCGGCATTGATTCGATGCGCTTTCTATCTGATGATCGGACCATCTTCTATACCGGCGGGTTTTATCCTCAAAACGGGGAGAACGTTGAATCCCGCCCCTGCTTTGGAACCTTTGGCGCGGACGGAAAAAATTTAAAAACCATCCTGTCAGGCATTGAATACCGCTTTTCCTATTTCGACGGTGGATATTTGAAATATGATACGAATGTGCCCGCAGGGGAAACCTCCTCCGGTAAAATAGAAATTTTTCAAAATAATGGAACGTCAAAGACAATCACTCTGAAAAAAAGCAACGAAAGCCAGTCCGTATATATTTCGCAAAACGGTGACTATTTTTGCACGGTACTGGAGGAAGCTACAGATACCCAGATCACTGTTGACTTTACCCTGTATGATGCCAAAACGGGTGCTCCCATCGGCCAAAATTCTTACCACAGTGCCCTACCAAAAGGCAGTGCTTCGGATAATATTGTACAAAATGTAAGCGTAGCCAATCATTCAAAACAGGTAAGCGCAGTGGTCACGTCATTGGAAGACGACGCCCAGCGTTTACTTGAGTTTGATTTCTAGGTGATAATATGACTTTAACGGTTCAGGAACTAACAAAAGACTATCAGAAAAAAAAGGCGCTGGATTGTGTATCCTTTGAATTGACAAACGGCGTGTATGGGCTGTTAGGGCCAAACGGCGCGGGAAAATCCACACTCATCAATCTGATCGTCGGCGTTCTTTCTCCAACTTCCGGTACAATTTGCTGTGACGGAACGGATGTTCATTCTTTGGGCGCTTCTTATTTGGAAAAAATCGGTTTTCTTCCGCAGAACCCAAGGTTTTATAAAAACTTCACCGCTCTTGAATTCCTGATGTATATCAGCGCTCTCAAAGATATTCCAAAAAAGAGGAGAAAGGAAAATGCGCTTGAGCTGCTTGAATTTGTCAATCTCAGCGATGAGAGAAATAGCAAAATTAAAACTTTTTCAGGCGGTATGCGTCAAAGAATCGGTATTGCGCAGGCCCTCTTAAACGATCCCAAACTACTCATCCTTGATGAGCCGACCGCCGGCCTCGACCCAAGAGAGCGTATCCGTTTCCGCAATATTATTGCCAAGCTGTCTTCCAATAAAATTGTCATTTATGCAACACATATTGTATCCGATATCGAATCTGTCGCGAATCAGGTGATGTTGCTTCGGAAAGGAATATTACTGCATGTAGCTCCGCCGGCTGATTTGATTCGCACTGTTGCGGGTAAAGTTTGGGAAGGTGAGCTTTCCCATAGCGAGTTATCAGCATATATCGATCAATATCAGATTAGTAATATCTTCCAAGAGGGTGAAAAATATTTAACCAGAATCGTAAATGAAACTCCTCCTAAAAGTGAGATGCGGTCAGTCTCTCCCACTCTGGAGGATGTCTATTTATATTTCTTTGGTGATGACGAATGAAAGAACTAGTACGGTTTGAACTACTTAAAATTTACAGAAGGCGTATCATAATCGTTGGAATACTGGCCTTCATCATCCTTGACATTCTGCAGATTGGTCTGAATTTTTATTCTGACCATTCGGAATCTGCCATGCTGAATGGATATCGGGCGATCTATAATGAAGCAAAAGGGCCATTTACGGAAGAAAAAATTAACTTTGTAGTAGAAGGGCTAAAAAAGAACCAGTTGCTCGTTGAAACCGGTCAATATGACCCAGAGAAAATAGATCCCGATACGTATACGGGGCATATTTATGGAGATATGGGAATATTTACTGAGCTCTATGCAAAAATGGACTACGCTTATAATTATCGAAATAACATCACCAAAGTTTTGGATACGGCCAGGCAAAATATCGCATTCTATGACCAATACGGGAATGAAGCGGCTAAAATCCGAAATTCCGATATCTTGCAAAGATATGATAATCGGAATATTTCGGCCTTCTATGACACTGTCTCCTTTACAGAATATTTCGATTATCATTTTTCTACACTCCTAATCCTAATCCTCATCTCCCTTGGTGTCTCTGGTACATTTTCCTCCGAGCAGGAAAACGGCATGGATATGCTATTGAAATCTACAAAATTTGGAAATGGCCATACTTTCGCCGCCAAAATGGTAGCAGCTATGTTTTTTACGATTTTCATTTCTTTTCTTTTTCTGCTGACCGATTTACTGAGTTTTGAAATATTTTATGGCTTTGATGGTTGGTTTGAGCCACTTTACAGTATCGACGCCTATCGTTTTACGCCTTGTCGCATGAAAATCATTACATTCTTCACCCTAGAATCTTTAGGAAAATTAATATCATATGAATTCTTTACATTACTTCTCATTCTCTTTGTTCGTTTCATCCGCCGCAGTATGACTTCATTTTTGATTTCGATCACCTTAAGTGCGGCATTTTTAGCCGCAATGACCACTAACGCAGCGGACAATCTATTGGTTTTTCTACTCTTTGCACCAGCAAAACTGTTGAATGGATCCGAACTTATCAAAAGCTATGCCGTATTTTTGATTGGCGGACACCCGGTCCTTGAATTTGCTATTGCATTGATCAGCGCAGCAATCATGCCCGTGTTGTTACAGACATTAACATTTCTTTTTAAAAAAATCAGATCTGGTCATTTTAAAACCAACTACGATCATTGAAAAAAAGGATCGGAAACTATGTCTTACTTTAAAACAGAGCTTCAAAAGGTATTGTTCAAGAGAAAGGGTACGCTGGTCATCGCGATCTATGCGGTCATCAGTATTTTAATTCTGCTGACAACATCCTCCGGGATCAATTTTTCCATTGAGCAAAATCAGGACGTTTACAACGCATATATGTCCCGATTGCAAGGTCCGATTTCCCCCGAGAAGGAACGGTTTTTACTGAATGAAAAGACAAAATTTGAAACTGCTGATGCGCAGAACAATAAGGCCCTGGAGGATTATCTGAGTGGACGGATCGATGAATTGGAATTTATTGAGACCACAAACCAAAACAATAAAATTTTGAAAAGTAAAACTGTATTTAATATCATTTGGGAACAGTATCAATACGTTGATAAGCATCCGGACGAGCGTTATTTTATCCCGGTCAACGGGATCAGCGCTTTTGTCAGCCTATATAAGGACCGTCTCGACCTTATTTATTACCTTCTGCTTCTCATACTAATAACGCCCATATTCTGCGAAGAATATGAAAGTGGTATATATCCTCTGCTGATGTCCTGTAAAAAAGGAAGGTATGGTCTTGCCGAAGCCAAAATGTACACTGCATTTTTTGCAACCGGGATTTCTTTTCTGGTGTCTTCATCGATTAAATTGCTGTGCTGCTTTGGGCGGTATCCTCCCTGCCCATTGTCCTACCCCATACAAAGCTTGGATGTTTTTGAAGCATCTCCTTTTCACTCTAGCTTTATGTCGCTGATTCTGTTTGCGCTCTCAATAGAATTAATTGGCTCTATATTGTTCGCATGTATGATTACATTGGTTTCTAATCTATGTAAACAAACGCTTCCCGCCCTTTTTGTATCCTTTTCTACAATTCTGATACCCTCAGTTTTATTTCATAATACCCCATTGAAAATCTTGATTCCGTCACCCGCTGCCTTTACACAGCCATTAGAGCTTTTTACAGGTAGTTATCGAGAGACAATATCCGCATCGTTTTATCAGGTTCTGCCGTGGTTACTGTGTGCTTGTGGGATTTTAATATCTTTCTTGCTGTTTATAACCTCCATCAGGATATTTTCTTTCAAAAGGAGTAAGGTATGAAACAGCTTTTTAAACTCTTGGCAGTTTTTGTAGCTTGCACTCTCCTTCTCGCCTCATGTCATACTATGAAATTGACCAGCGATGTCTCTGTTGAACTGAATAATTCTCTTTATTATTGCGACAACAATGATTATATCTTTTCCATTGCAAATGGGAAGGCAGAGATGCTGGATAAAAAAAACCAGGCACGCAGTAATTTGCTTAAAAGCCCTTTTGATACGTATGAAGAAGAAAATAAAGTGATTGGAATCACTGCGGACGAAAAAAATATTTACTATGCAGTAAACGGCGATGGCGACGGATTTCAGATTATGGCGATTGATGCCGCAACATTTGACGAAAAGGAGATATATTCAGAAAATTTTCAGGCGGATCAAAAACAACTTTTTGGTAACGTATTGAGCCCAAAGCGAAATTCTAATTCCGGGAGCCACCTGTTAACTTTTCTGGTAATTGGCCAGCAAATCATTTTGCTAAAAACTGATGGAATTTATCTGACGCGCTTTGGGAGTTCCCGAATTACCACGATTTATGCCGGCACAGTGACCTCATATCTCTCATATACACATGGTAATCTTTTCTTTATCTCTCCTGAAAATAATATAATATGTTATGATATGAAAAATAATACAATGAAATCCATAACAGATCATAAAACGATTCAAATATTTATAAAAAACGGAAAGCTATACTATATCAATCTTTCCGATGCGGGACAGCTATATAGTTATGATATTGAAACCGGACAGACCGCCCGGCTCACGCAAACCGGCGTAACAACATTTACCGTTGACGATCAGCATATCTATTACGCGGATAGATCACAAATGTCTCATTTGTATCAGGAAAATCTTGACGGATCCGATGCAAAATGTATTTTTTCCTCTCCTGTATATTCTGTAGATTCATTTGAAGGATATGATAAATTATTTATCATGACAGACAGTTCGATCCCCGGTCAATACGTCGATTTTCAGGAAATACGCAAGGTCTCGTAGATAAATAGTTAAAATTGGATTATTTCACTTCATTTACCTTAAACGAGCTGCTATGTATCGCGCATTGAAAAAAAAGCCCTGGAAAAGCTGAAGCGGAAATTTGACGCGGGCAGCGTTTTGGTGAAACAGAAACACCTGTAAGCCTCTCCGACCAGGAGGGGCTTACAAATATCTGAAAGGTCTTTTTAAGGAATGGTCTGTTGTAAGATTCCGGGGGGGGACCGTCATCGCCTCAATGGAGTGGAATCCTAATTGCGTAATATACGATACATAATTTTGCATCAATCATTTGCCGTACCCCTTCCCTGCACACACTCTTTTGGTAGCCAGCAAGATGAGATGAGGACATCCGTCAAGAAAAGTGAAAACAAGAAAAGACCTGCCCGCGTACCGTGACGCCGTGCCTTCATGAAATGGGCATGGTCTCCTCCAAATAGACAGCGCTATCACTCCAAACCACTATCTCGTAGTAACCGTTCAGATCCTGATACAGATCGATAAACTCCTCTGTCAGGTAAACGGCAACAAACAACAGCATTGCGCACAGAACAAGTCTTCCGACCCATCTTTTTATTTTAGCCCGTTTCACTTCTATATCGGGCTGTGTGGCCAGGAAGCGGTCCGCCACCTCCCGCGGCGTTCCAAACTCCGCATAAATTTCCCGAATCTCGGATACCGCCTGCTCCGTCTGAAAGCGGTCGATGCGGTCTCGGAAATCACGCAGAAATTCCTTTTTAACACAGGCTCTGCAAAGCATGCGTCTTCTCACCGCGCGGCAATATCGCCGGATTGCACGCTCTAAGTGTCGTCTCACCGAATCATGGTCCCCCTATAAAATCATGAAAAGTTTCTGCATCACGGGCAAAAGCGGTCTATCTCAGTATTTTCTCTCTCGCAATATTGACCAAATAAAAAGCGCCTAAAGTACCCTCAGATGACATTTATTTTATCATATCCTGAGTGGTTTGTAAATATATACAAATTTACGCCTTTTTGTGTAAATATATGTAAATATAGTAAATAGAAAGAGGCTGTAAAATACAGTCTCTTTCTAAATTAAGCTTTTCGATTCATTACCGCACCGTTGCACCAAACGGCATGAGCGCCAGCTTTGCAAGCTTAAAGCACTGCTTGCCGAACGGGATGCCGATGATCGTAATGCAAAACAGAACGCCGATCAGCGCAGATTCCACCGCCATGGGAATGCCGCTAAAAATTAACCAGAAGATATTACAAATGATGGAAACCACTCCGCCGCCGTACTCGACCTCCTTGCCAAATGGAAAAAACGCAAGCTTTGCAAACTTGAAGCACTGCTTGCCGATCGGAATGCCGACGATGGTGATACACCACAGCACGCCCGAGAGCACCCAGCCGAGGCCCATCCACAGCCCGCCGAACAAAAACCAGAGAACATTGCCAAGACAGCCCATTCCAGCCGCCCCCCTTTCTAAAAGCGCCCACGTCAAAATACGACAGGCTCTGGTTTCATTCTATGAAAAAAGCCGGGCCGCGTCAATGCCAAAATGGGATTTGGGAGAAAGTTTACACAGCGGGAACAGACAGGAAACAGACTGTTCAAAAATTTAAAAATTTTAAACCAGAAATTCTTTTTACTCTCATTTATACTTAAATCTATAAAAATACTTGAATATGATTGGCATACTTTGTATTATGAATTTGTAAATATTCCCTTTGATATCCACAAGAAGGGGCATCCATACAAATGGACTGACCACCTGGAATGGCGGGAAACGGATCCATGAGGATATGTTCAACTGGATGAAATCTTTTTAACGAGGGAGAAATGCCTATGATTCCGTTTCGTAGAATCTCCTCCACCCTGACCGCCCTCCTGTTGCTTCTCTGCTTTGCCTGCGCATGTCGGCAGACCCCCAGGCAGTTGGCCTTCCAAGTGATAGATGCTGAAGGAAATCCCCTGCCCAACGTGCAGGTACATTACGGCATCAGCAACCCGGAAACATTTGAATTTATCGGTTTTACAGATGAAAATGGTTCCGTCGTCTGGAACGATCCGCTGACCGGCAAACAGAATATTTATATTTGGAGAAGAGAGGCTTCCGGCGAACTGTCAATGCCGCAGCACTTCCCATTCAAAATCCGGCGTTCCGATTTCGGCACCACCATCACACTACAGGCGAAGTGGGAAACCGGAGTCTCCCATAGTTAAAGATACCACACTCAATATCACAAACCCACGCTTATTTATACTCGCATACTTTCTATTTTTAGCGAACATAAAGATATATTCGTAGCTTCTATGAGGACGATCACGAACAGCTTCGGGAAGGGCGTTATCTCGATGCCAAATGATAGGCGATCTTAAAACCCACCGTCTGGATGTCATTTCGATAGCTACTCGCCAAGGTATACCAATAATAGACTTTCGTTCAATGTTTTCGCCAAGGCCGCCGCTTTTATCTACTGGACGCAAACCAAAGCGCCGCTTGTTACTTTTTGAATCCTTACCATGTGAAGCTCCTTTTCCAGAGTAATATGTGTCTCCCAAATTCAAAAAGAGAAGCCCATCCTTGCGAAGTACCCTATATAGTTGATCCATTACATTGCATAATGATGCTATATATTCATTTACGGTATCCTCGAGGCCATTCTGACCATCAACGCCATAATCCCGCAGGCTATAATATGGTGGTGACGTAACAATACAATGAACACTTTCGTCGGGAATATTACGTAAAGCATCTACAGCATCTCCACAAAATAGTGCCCATTCTTTTTCATTTGAAGTGCCACTCCATTTATGGACACCATTTTTAAGAATTTCATCTATTAATATATTCATGTTGTTTTCGCTCCTGTTTTTGCATTTACTATTAAGAAGTTGGTGTATTCAGAATTTCGAAGATGATTCAAAGTCAATTGATTTTTTGTTCCAATGCCAGTCCAATCAATCGATCTGTCTGGTCAGCCATAAACAGCGGAATGTTCAGCACATCGTCATCCAGCTTCAAATTGTCCAGAGAGAACCGAACACGGAGCTTGACTTGATCCGGGAATAGTTCTTTGAATTTCTTCAGGCTCTTGCTGGTTGTGTTGGTCTCGGATTTGACTTCAACGGGGAAAATATCATTTTCTCGCTGGATAAGGAAATCCACCTCATAAGGAGGATTGTTATGGCTCCAGTACCGTGGAACTACTTCAAACTGCGTAATCAGAGTCTGCAACACAAAGTTCTCAGTCAGTGCACCCTTGAACTCAGTGAACAGGCGGTTGCCTTCTCCGAAAGCCGTGGGTGCCAGTTGGGCCAGGCGGCGGAGCAGACCCACATCCACCAGGTAGATCTTAAATGCAGACAGATCATCGTAAGCAGCCACCGGTAGGCCGGGAGCAGTGCTACGGTAGATCTTATACACCAGCCTGGCATCCACCAGCCACTGCAAAGCATCCTCATATTCACGGGCCCTTGCACCCTCTTTGACAGCCTTATAGATAAACTTCTTATTCTCCCTTGCCAGCTGGGACGGTATGGACTTCCAGATCATAGAGATCTTCGGGAACTCACTGATGTTGGGGTGCTTGGCAAAGTCACGCTCATAAGCGCCGATAATCCCAGACAGGGCTTCCTGCATAGCAGAAACGTCCCGTGATTCCGTCCACATGAGCACTGGTTCGGGCATACCGCCAGTGACATAATACATCTTCAATTTCTCATAGAGCGGATTGAAAAAGGCGTCGGGAATCGGCTCAATGGTATCCATACTTTCCAGATACTTGGCAAGGTTTTCATCGCCATTGGCAAGCAGGAATTCCGTGAAGGTCATTGGATCGATCTGCATAAAGTTGACCTTGCCCACCGGGAAGGAGGATGGCTTCGCCAAGGCAATCCCCAGCAAAGAACCGGCACAGGCAATGTGATACTGCGGAGCATTCTCGCAGAAATACTTCATGGAGTTGATAACCTTGGGGCAGTCCTGTACCTCGTCAAAGATAATGAGTGTCTTTTCTGGCACAATCTTCTGGCCACTGGCCAGCATTAGATTCTGCAGAATGCGATCTACATCCTTGGTGGTCTCAAAAAACTGCTTATATTCTTCGTTCTCATCGAAGTTAAAGTAGGCTGTATTTTCATAATAACGTCTGCCGAATTCTTTGAGGATCCAGGTCTTACCCACCTGGCGTACTCCCTTTAAGATCAGCGGTTTGCGGTAGGGTGAATCCTTCCACTCCAGCAGCTTATTCAAAATCAATCGTTCCATAGATACACTCCTTCACACTTTTATTGGAGTTGCCGTGTCTCACGATCACATTTTTATTATATGCCAAATGCATGAAAATTACAACCCATATCACAAAATTATTCTTATTTTAGGGAACATTGATCACATTTTTATGTCTATCAGCGGATGGCGAGAGTGTATGTCGCAAAAATGACGGACTGGATTCCATTAAAAAGCAGAATCCGGTCCGTCATTTTTGGCTGTTCAAGTTCCGGCTTGATAAATAGGCAGATAATTTATATGTCAGCCAGCCCCACAATAATATTACTCTGCTGATACAGCCAGTCCGTAAACTCTTTCGGGCTGGCTGTTCTTTCTTTTACAGCCTTTTTCCTCTGCAACGCTTCTTTCTTGAACACTTCAAAAACAGCCTGCATTTCTTCCAGCCGGTCAGCCGGGAAACCAGTTGTTTTCTTTGCCTTGTTGATCTTGTTGCGCCAGTTCTGGCACTCGTTTTTGTAAAGCAGGTCGTAGTTGTTTTCCCTTGCCCTCTCGTCAAACTCTCGCTTGTTTTGAAGCGCCTGTTTCTTCCGGCACTTGTCGCCGCACAGCTCGTACCGCTGGCTCTTTGCAAGGAAGATACGTCCACAGACTTTACACTTTCGGAAGCACAGCCCCCAATCATTCAGCCGGTTCAGATAGTAGGTTATCAGCGGATAGAACGTGGCATAAGCGGCGACACATTCTGTCGTGCGCCGGTTGTCTGGATACCATAGGTCAAGCCGTGTTTTCTCTGCCGGTACGGAACCAAATATCCGGCTGGAAATATGGAACGGCTGGGGTCTGCCGGTATCGCCGTCAAATTGAAGCGGGCTTCTCTGCTGAAAAGCCATCGTGAAATGACTCATTTTATCCATGAAGCGGTCACAGGCTTTATCACGTTTTGCCGGTTCCCTTGCCAGCAGATAGCCGTTCCAGATACGGAACGCAACGTACATCCGCAGCGGATCACCGGTATCAAATTTTGTTTTCAGAAATTCCCCTGCGGCCTGCTCTAACGCTGGCTGCTTCCAACGGTTCGAGTGCAGGGCTTCCCGCAGCGGAGCCAGACCAAAACGGTTCCATTCCCCGTCCTTGTCATGCTCAAACTCTGCGAGGAACGTTCCAAGAAGACGGGTTGTATCGCACAGCACATCCGCAGCCTTATCTCCCTGTAAACGGAAGCGCACCTGTAATTCTTCCCCAATCAAAATCCGCTCTTTCATTTTCTTCCTGTCCAGTGTCAGGACAAATAAAATCCGGTTATAACACGGCTCATGCCGCATAAATTCCATTTCCATTCCATTTTCCCGCCTTTGTTTATGGTAATTCTATAATTTAGTTATATCCGCTACACTCATGGTATCGTGAAAGTATTGTTTTGTCGAGGAGAAGTCGCTATGGTAATTGCACATGGTAATTTCGTTCTATTAAGTACCTTGACAAGCGAATGACCGTCCAAAAGGGATATGACCGGCAGGAGAAGTGACGCATCCGGCGCACCAATGCAGGGAAACACCGCAGAAATGGGGCAGGATAACGGCTTTTGGGGATAACGGCGACAGGAAGCATTTGAACGAATTTTAAGGCACTGTAAAGTAAAAAATGGAAAAATAGGACCCAAAATCAGCGAATTTCGCTACGTAACGAGCAGAAGCTCACGTTTACGCTTTTTGGATAGCTTCAGGCCGGCACATTGCGCCGGAGTAAGGTTGTTCAAGGCGGAGTGTGGGCGGACGAAGTTGTAGAAGAATATGAACATGGAAATGAGATTGTTGGCGGAAGAGAAGGAAGAAAAGCCCTGTTTGGTTTTGTACCATGCCTTGAACTGCTTGTTGAAGCACTCAATGAGGTTGTTCGTCGTGGAAGCTCTCCACGCGGATATACTGGACCCCATGCAGCGTCTTAACGGGCATCTGGTAGGCAAAATAGCGATCGCTCACAATGGTCTGCGGCGTCCCCAAAGGCTTCACGGTTTGATCTTGTATAAATAAAGTTGACACCCTATTCTCAAGGTTTTGGTATATCATC
>ERZ781272.667-NODE-667-length-18807-cov-3.174488_pt1 | contig 18807 bp, 20 predicted proteins | sample MGYA00375850_ERZ781272 | MGnify/ENA primary metagenome ERZ781272 (study PRJEB29790, sample SAMN06051246) | human gut metagenome | host: Homo sapiens | place: USA: Cincinnati, Ohio | collected 2013-06-21 | study: EMG produced TPA metagenomics assembly of the Gut...
AAGAACAAAGCAGGAAGTGTAAAGATTGCACCTGCTGCCAGAGACGTCCATGTATCATCATATATTCCTCCGTTTGTTTTTGCAAGTATATCTGCAATTCCTTTCGGGTATACTTTAAATACCAAAGGAGTATAAGATGAAGTGGAGAAATTTTTTTATTTGCGGGCTTGCCGGCTGGTGCATGGAGATCGTGTTCACATCATTCGGTACTTTTTTACACGGAGATCCCCGTCTTCTGGGGCATACCTCTCTGTGGATGTTCCCCATCTATGGTATGGCAGCTCTCATTGATCCAATATATGAAAAAATTAAATACTGGCCTTTTCTTTTGCGGGGGTGTTTCTATGCAGCATCGATTATGCTTGGCGAATTTTTAAGTGGAAGTCTGTTGCGTTTTCTTGGTGTGTGCCCGTGGGATTACAGTGGAACGCCTTACAATATTGCAGGGATTGTAAGACTGGATTATTTTCCGTTCTGGGTTGTGGCGGGGCTTGCATTTGAAATTCTGTTACGCTTCCTCGATGAAAGAAATTCTTTGTCCGAAGATATTTCCTCCCGCCCTCACGTTTGATTTTTTTTCGCACCCGGCACTTTCCTTCCACACGGTTTTAGACCAAATTATAGAATTTGCCAAAGTCCTGTATGTCTCTCATTTCGTGTCCGGGCACCGTTTCAACAGTCCTCCTCCGGTTGTCCGTCTGCCACAGATGCAGTCAGTATTTTTAGTCTGTCTAAGTGGGCGTGTTCATGAAGTCGATATGAGCCGCCACGGTCAAAACTCGCATGAAGTCTTACAACAAATTTTATGCTGTGCTGCTCACAAACATTTGCCCCAGTGGCGGCACGTTTCCTGAACAAGCCCGCTAAGACAGTCACAAAATACTTCCGATGTCATCTGTGGCAGACGGACAACCGGAGGAGGACTGTTGAAACTGGAACGGACAGGAATCATAGAAAGAGGCATGCAGGATTTTGTGCAAATTCATAATTTTGGATAACTAGTGTGGAAGGAAAGTGCCGGGTGCGAAATCGAAATCCCTGTGAAGCGGGAGGAAATACGGACTGCATCAGAAGGGGGAAGCCTGACTGGCTTCCCCCATTGCATTTACTTTCTTCGGTTCGGATTGGTATACTTTTCTTCGCAATACTTACAACGATATACTTCTTTTTCTTCATCTGTAAGAAGGAAAATCTGATCGAGTTCCTGCTCAATCGATGTCACACAACGCGGATTCTTACATTTGATTACATTGCGTACCTGCTTCGGCAGCGAAAGTATTTTCTTGTCTACGATACGATCGCCTTTGATAACATTTACGGTAATATTATGATCAATAAATCCCAAAATATCCAGATCCAGAGCTTCTATCGGGCATTCTACTTTGATAATGTCTTTCTTTCCCATCTTGTTGCTTTTTGCATTTTTAATAATTGCAACCGTACAGTCAAGCTTGTCCAGTTTCAGATCATGATAAATCTGCATGCTCATTCCTGCCTGAATATGGTCCAATACAAAGCCTTCATGAATTCCACTAATATTTAACATATCTTCCTCCCTATACTGTAATGCCCAAAAGTGTCAGTATCAATGCCATACGGACATATACACCGTATTGTACCTGTTTGAAATACACGGCTCTTGGATCATCATCAACTTCGACAGAAATTTCGTTTACTCTAGGAAGCGGATGCAGCACAAGCATATCGTCTTTTGCCAGTTCCATCTTTTTCTTGGTCAATACATAAAAGTCTTTTAAACGAATGTAATCTTCTTCGTTGAAGAAACGCTCTCTTTGTACTCTTGTCATGTATAAAACATCCAACTGACCAATTGCATCCTCTAAGCGCTCAACTTCCTCAAACTCGATATTGTTTGCGCGAAGTACATCATCGCGGATGTAATCCGGAATCTTAAGTTCTTCCGGGGAAATCAGTACAAATTTCACATTGTCATAACGAATCAATGCATTGATCAGCGAATGAACCGTACGTCCGAATTTCAGATCTCCACAGAGTCCGATTGTCATATTGCCCAGTCTTCCCTTTAAGGAACGGATCGTAAGCATATCAGTTAATGTCTGGGTTGGATGCTGATGACCACCATCTCCGGCATTGATGACCGGGATTCTGGATTTCTGTGATGCGACTAATGCAGCTCCTTCTTTTGGATGACGCATTGCACATATATCTGCATAGCAGGAAATAACACGAATTGTATCAGAAATGCTTTCGCCTTTAGCTGCTGAAGATGAATCAGCGCTGGCAAAACCTAAAACGGAACCACCAAGATTTAACATGGCAGCTTCAAAACTTAATCTTGTTCTTGTACTTGGCTCATAAAAACAGGTTGCAAGTTTCTTCCCATCACACGCATGGGCATATTTGTCTGGATGTTTCTCAATGTCATTGGCCAGGTCTAACAACTGGTCCAACTCTTCGACGGAAAAGTCCAGAGGACTCATTAAATGTCGCATTTTATCCCTCCTAATTTCACGCATTTTTACTATCATATAATAATAATTTTCATATTTCAAGACAAAACACATTGCATTTCAAAGTTTTTTCGGTACAATATAATTGATGTGTTTTTTTCTTTTTAAGATAAGCAACAATTCCATTTTAAAAATAAAGGAGAATGTAATATGGCAGATGATAAGAATTTTACTATTGATACCGATGACACGGTAATGTTCACAGAGCGTAAACGCCTGCTTTTTCTTGGACTTCCATGGACATTTACCAAATATACCATTACCCCGAGTCTTCTGACCGTTGACCACGGCCTGTTAAATACAACAGAGGATGACTGCTATATGTACAAAATTCAGGATGTGAAGCTTACCACTTCTTTTCTGGAGCGTATCGTAGGACTTGGCACCATCACCTGTTATACCGGCGATGTCACAGATGCAGAACTTCAGTTGATCCATGTAAAACACGCAAAAGATATCAAAGCTTATTTATTGAAAGCCTCTGAAGCGGCACGGTTAAAGCGGCGCACTTTAAGCACCATGGATATCGGCGCTCACAGTGCCGATCTTGATCACAACGGAATTCCGGATGATCTGGAGTAATCGCTGGTTTCTAAACAGTTACAAACAATATAAAACAAAATGGGGAGGATTTTCCGAATGTCATGTAATGAATGACATTCGGAAATCCTCCCGTTGTTTTTTATATCTCAAAAGTTTCTAAAATAGTTACCTATATTTTTAAAATGGTCTGCAGCAACAGGTACACAATGCCTGCATACACAACAGGCTCATACAGAAGTTACTGTATCCACTATAAGGCCGCTCATAGCTGCTTCCCATCGTCTGATACCAGTCACCACCAAACTGCAACTGCTGCTGGAACTGCCGGTATTCCATATTACTCGGTTCAAGGTCAAGCGCTCTGTGGATCTGTTCGATCGCTGTCGCGGTGTTTCCCATTCCCTGATTTGCCACGGAACTGTAATAATACCAGCGACCGGAACGCTCCGAAAACGGAATGTCGTTTAACACATTGAGTGCCTCTGCATAACTATGATAGCGCAGATAGTTGTGCGCAGCCTGCATTTTCGGTGACTCTTCCTGTGCCTGCGAACGATACGTGTTATTGCCATAATAATAGGTTCCGCTAAAGCCTCCGAATGGTCCCTGCTCAAAGCCTCCGGCTCCCTGACCGGTACTTTGTCCGTTTCCTGCACCATATCCATAACCTGAGTATCCGCCAGTCGTTCCCTGCTGACGTTCCTTCATGATCTGGTCATATGCCTGTTGCACCCGCTTAAACATCTCCTCTGCCTGATCCTTATTCGGATTGTTTACATTTGCATCCGGGTGATATTTGCGGCTTAGGTTTCTATATGCTTTTTTTATTTCTTCATCCGATGCACTGCGGGTCACCCCGAGCATCTGATATGGGTCTGTCATTATTTTTTCCCCTTTTTCTTCAGCTGAATATACTCATACTTGGACCAGACACCAGAATACAGTACATTGCGCAAAATATCCGCATGCAGCAAAATCGGCAAACGCTCAAAAGATTTTGCACATTCTGAGATCATACTCGTCATCATCAGACGACACAGTGTTTCAAACTCCTGCTCATCGTCCGTGTTCAAAAATCGAAGCGGATTATACGCATCTTTCTTCTCGTCCTGCTTCAGGTCTTCATAGGCATCCATAAGGTATATGAATTTTCCCATATAAAATCCAAGCGTTTTCAATTCATCATACCATTCATCCTGCTTCCAGGCAAATATTTCTCCCAACATTTCTCCGGTCAGTCCTGCCACCAGATCAATGTTCGTCTCTTTGTTTTCTTCGTATTCGGAAAGTTTTGCAATATAATTTTCAATTGCCTCTGCCTGCCGCGGATAATTTTTTGCCACACGCTGATAATCTTTTTCAAGCATTGCTGCAACGGTCTTTTTCGTATAGCTTTTATCGTCTTTCCAGTCGTCCACGAGATTGTAATATGCCAACAGCACATTCATCTGTGCCGCATAATCCTGAATTTCGTTACTTCGCGCCTGCCTTTTTTTCATAGGATGAATCAGACAGGTAAAACTTGTACGCTCTGTCTGTGGCTCATAAAGACCGGTAAGCAGTACCACAAGAAATGTCATATCATAATTGAGAAGCACCTGTCCTTTCGCTCCGCAAAATTCTCTTAACTTGCGGCAAAGTCCACAGTAATATGACTGATATATTTGTTTGTTTTCTTCGGATAATTCCTTGCCATTTACATTAATATAGCCAAACATGCAACCCCCGCCTACGATCTGCGAATAAATTTTTCTCTGCATTTCGGACAAGTGATTTCGATTTTTCCATGTCCCTTCGGTACACGTACTTCCTGCTTGCAGGTCGGACATTTATAAAAACGGTAATCTCTTGTCTGTGCCATACGTTTCTTGAACCGGTTCCACGAAACTGTACGGTTGTATTTAAAATTGAGATACTTCTGATTTTCTTCGTAACGCTTTGCTGTATTTTTTGAAAACGCACGGTAATACATGTGAATCATGAGCAAAAGCGCAACCGTCGTAAATATTCCCAACCGTGTAAATATTCCAAGTATCAGAAGAATCAATACCAGCCCTGATTCCATTCTGCATAAATCATCCATTCCATTTCGGCCCTGCATGAACCGATAAAGTTTATCCCTCATATTTTCGACCTCTTTTCTTTGAACCTGACATCATTAGCACTCTCTGTTGTCAGCTGCTATACTAAGCATCTTACGCTTGCAGAATTGCAACGTCAAGGGAGGTACGATCTTTTAACAAACAATTTATAAACAGTTTATGTTTTTATCGATTATCTACTTTTTCCGGGTACATATCATGATTTGCCATTCGGTTGCATGCGATTTCTTCCCACTTTGTTCCCGGCTTTCCATAATTGCAATAAGGGTCGATTGAGATTCCTCCTCTTGGCGTAAATTTGCCCCAGACCTCAATATATCTCGGCTCCATAAGTTTGATCAGATCCTTCATGATAATATTCATGCAGTCCTCATGAAAATCCCCGTGATTTCTAAAACTGAAGAGATAAAGCTTTAATGACTTGCTCTCAACCATTTTCACATCGGGCACATAGGATATGGTAACAGTAGCAAAATCCGGCTGTCCGGTAATTGGACACAGGCTTGTAAACTCCGGACAGTTAAATTTTACAAAATAATCATTTTCCTGATGCTTGTTGATGAATGTTTCTAATACATCCGGTGCATAGTTCTCCGGATACTTAGTCTTTTGATTTCCTAATAATGTTATGTTTCCTGCCATTGTTACTCCACCTCTTTCAATACTTCCATTGCCGGATCTTTTATTCCGTTTAATTCAAATGCCCGTGCTCTGTCGATACAGGTACCACATTTTCCACATGGTTTTTCTCCACCTTCATAACAACTCCAGGTGTATTTGTATGGAACATTCAGCTTTAGTCCCTTTTTCACAACCTGATCCTTTGTCGAAGCGATAAATGGTGCTACGATTTTAATTTGTTTTCCACTGCCCAGATAAATTGCTTCATTTATTGCATTGTTAAAAGCACTGCTGCAGTCCGGATACGCACTTCCAGCCGCATCATCCGCATGTGCACCATAATATATCTCACTGCATCCAAGCGAAAGCGCAATACTTGCCGCGCTTGACAAGAATAACCCATTTCGAAATGGAACATATGTTGATACCGGACTTCCATTTGTATTTTTTATCTGCTCGCTATAAGCTTGTTTTGGGATTTCCTTATCCGAGTGTGACAAAAGCGAACAATCACTGTATTGGAATATTTTTTCAAGATCAAGATAAATATGTTTTACATTGTAATATTTTACGATTTTATCAGATGCTTCTATTTCTTTTGTATGCTTCTGTCCATAGGAAATCGACAGTGCGATAACATTTTGTGCACCATATTTTTCAATTGCCATACCAAGGCATGTTGTACTATCGATTCCACCACTGAATAAAACCATTGCTTTCATTGTTAAATCTCCCTTTCAATGTCTGTGTATATGTTTTTGCATTTACTTTTTTTATTCCTCTTGCTGTCATGCAGCTATGGCAACCTTCAATAAATACTGCAATATCTTCCGCTCCTGTAACCATCTGCACAATATCCGCAATATCTGTGCCGATTCGTTCCTGAAGCTGCAGACGTTTTGAAACCATATCTGCAATTCTTGCTATTTTACTGATACCAATTACCCTGTCCTTTGGAATATATGCCACTGTAACTTTCATATCATACATAAGCGCCAGATGATGCTCGCAATAGCTGAAAATATCAATATCTCTTACAACCACCATATTCTGCATTTTTTCTATTCCATCGTATTCATCACATTCGTTTAACATAAATGTTTTATTGAACATATCTGCAATCTCTTTGTTGGTATAGTTCATTCCTTCAAAGACTTCTTCATACATTTTAGCGACTCTCTTTGGCGTATCCTTAAGTCCTTCTCTCTCGGGATCATCTCCGAGTGCTTTGAGGATTTCTCTTATATGATACGCAATCGCTTCTGTGTCAATTTTCTTCTTATTTTCCATATTAACCTCTGTTTCTGTCATTAAACACCCTTTTTGTCCGGATCCCATATAACCTTATGTAACTGAATCTGCATATTTACATTGTTCATCAAATTTTGCTTCATAAAATCGACAATGTCCTCCAACTTAATACTTCCAAAGACAGGGCTAATGTACAGATTGCATTTTCCATTAAGCCTGTAATCATCGATTATTTTCTTTGTTTTTATAAGATCATCGTGACATCCCACAACAAATTTGACCGTATCGTTTTTCCCAAGAATACGAAAATTATCCAGGCACATCGCTTTTTCCATGCCACTGCATGATAACTTATAATCCATTGTAAAAGTCACATTTTCTTTTTGAAGATCGCATATTTTCTTTAACGATATACTTCCGTTTGTCTCTATTTCAACATTCAGCATATGATCGGCGAGTTGTTCAATCACATCTTCAATTCCCTCTCTCAGTAATGGTTCCCCTCCGGTCAGCGTAACATTTTTCACTCCTGTAGATATCACATAATCTACGATTTCCCCAGCCGTCATCTGCTGTGCAGGAGCATCTGCCTGATTCGCCCACTGTGTATCACAATATTCACATGCCAGATTACATCCCTTAAAGCGAATAAATACTGCAAGCTGCCCTGCCTTCGTGCCCTCTCCATTTATGCTCACAAACTTTTCCACAACATCTAACTTACACATATAACTCCTCCCTTTAGCACTGTTCTATATATGTAGCGCCGTTTGTCGGTGTTTCATATACCGTGACTGCATGCATATTGTACCCCAGCGCTTTTATCTTTTCATGAAAATATCTGGCCATATTTTCTGCTGTAGGACGAAAATCGAGTGCAATAATTTGAAAATTTTCACTTTTCAACGCCTCAAGTGTTGTTTCCTTTAAAGTATTTTTTTCAATGATAAGTGCATGGTCCATGGAATCCGCAAGCTCTCGTAAATCCTTTTTGAGCTCGCCGAAGTCAACATACATTCCTCTGTGTTGAACATCATCTTTTAGCTCCTCCGTTTTTACTTCGAGGATTATTTTCCACCGATGTCCATGAATATTGCTGCATTTTCCTTCGTATCCGGCAAGAAAATGCGCAGAATCAAAACTTGCTTCTGTTTTTAAAATGTACATAATTCATATCCCCCGTTCTGGTGTCTTTCTGATTCAAATTAAAACAAAGTGTACGCCTGTTTTTGCTGTATATGGAATTCCAAAGCAATTTCCTATACAAAAAAAGCACGGGTACCTTGTACCCGTGCCAGTGTGCAAAATTATCTCTAAAATAATCCAACTGTAACTTACTATTCATATTTTGATAATTAGTCCTGGTTTTATTTAGAGACAGGATGGTACAAACGAACTGTCTTATTAATTTAACTCCGTTATAGTAGCAGATGAATTCTGACTTGTCAACATATTTTCTGATCTGTTTGGAACCTTCACATGTATTTCTCCGACACAACAATATGCTTTTTCGAGGAAAAAATAATATCCCCAGTACCAAACCAGTAGAAATTTGTCTATATGGACATATACAAGAAAAATACTTGCTTACATCCATATATTTTTACAATAATGGACATATTGAAAAAATATTATAAAAATGTCATATATAAGCGATAGAAATTGGATATGAAGACAAAATTATGCGTATATGTCCAAATTTTCTCCTAAGACAGGATATTTACAAATCGTTTTTACACATATGTCCAAACCTACGCTTAAAACTGGATATCCATAAAACTTTTTTCATATATGTCCAACTTTCCTTTCAAGAGGGCTTAGCATACGCTTCTACTTCGCGAGATGCGCCATCTTTGCAAGATTGCTTTTATTGTGTAGCAAATTCTAAAGGAATTTCCTATATTGTAAAAAGGCTGCCCGCGAAACGCAGACAGCCTCATAAAATTTGTATTATCAATATACATTGCGCAAGACGATAAGCCGGGTTATGTCGTTGAGTGATCATCTATCTAGGACGACTGTTACCAGCCGCCTCAAGCGACCTACCTAAAGCTGGCGGGCCACGTCAAAGCTTTGTTTCGGTCTTGCTTCGAATGGGGTTTACATGTGCCCTCCCTGTTACCAGCGAGGCGGTAGTCTCTTACACTGCCATTCCACCCTTACTACATATCGCCAGTCCTTAAAAGACTCTCTGCCTGTTCTCCCACTTTAAATGAAAGGTGCAAATCCCATGAAAATAACGCTTCGCGTTGGGATTTGCGCAGGTCGTCAGTCCTGAAAGGACCGACGACATATAGCGGTATATTTCTGTTGCACTTTCCTTAGAGTTTCCTCCACCGGCCGTTAACCGGCATCCTGCCCTATGAAGCCCGGACTTTCCTCACCTGCGGTCTTTCGACACTTGCAGCCGCGATCACCTGTCCTGCACAATTACAATAACTATATCACATTTATTTTTACTTTGTAAAGAATGTTTTATTTCTATACATTAAAACAGCTTCCACCCACAAATTCACGCACAAGAGAACTTTGCATAATTCCCTCTGTCGGAAGCGGAAGAAAATAATCCAGCAGCTTTAAAAGACGCTTCGCTTCCAAATGCTCCGGCGCATCGGTCGGAATCTGGAATAACAATGGCTCCGCATATACTTTCAATACTGCCACTTCATACAATAACGCCGAATTAAACATCACATCCGCACTGTCCTGGAATGGGAAAATATTTTTTTCCTCACCTCTGCGCACCGATGGCCACATAGCAAGTGTCTCCTGCGCTGTGGTACCTCTGGTTCTGGCATCCCTTACAATACGGCGAAGCAGACGGCAGTCTGTAGTGGAAAGCGGATTATGCTCATCGATATTCAGCTGCGTAAGCGCTGAAATATAAATCTTGAACTTGCTTTCTGCCGGCAGCATATAAGACAGACGATCGTTCAATCCATGGATTCCTTCGATTACAAGAATATCACCCTCTCCGAGACGAAGCCGGTTTCCACGATACTCTCTCTTTCCAGTCTTAAAGTTGAACGACGGCATTTCTACTTCTTCTCCATTGAGAAGTCGTGTCATATCTTCATTGAACTGCTGCACATCCAAAGCTTCCAGACATTCAAAATCCAGATTTCCATCTGCATCCCTTGGACATTTTTCCCGATCATCATAATAATCATCCAGGCTTACCGGATGCGGTTTTAATCCTTTTGCCGAAAGCTGGATTGATAAACGATTGGAAAAGGATGTCTTCCCAGAAGAAGACGGACCTGCGATCATAACAAATTTCACTCCACCGCGCTCTGCAATCTGGCTTGCAAGAGAACCAATACGTTCTTCCATAAGAGCCTCCTGCAGCAGAATGATCTGCTCACCCTTTCCTGCAGCGATTGCATCATTTAATGCACCTATCGTTCCAACTCCAAGCATGCGGCTCCATTCTCTGGATTCGCGCAATGTGTGGAACAGCTTATTGGAAGTCTGAAGCGGCTCTACCTTGTTTCCATCCTTATATGGGAACAATAATACAAAGCCTTCCTCGTAAGGCACAAGATCAAACACTTCAAGATATTCGGTAGATGGCACCATATATCCATAATAGTAATCGGAAAGTCCATCCAGTTCATAAATATTCACACGGGAACTTCTACGGTAATGAAGCAGACGTTCCTTGTCTTTCATACCCTTTTCCCGGAAAATGCGCTCCGCATCTCCTGTCTTTACACTGCATTTTCTGATTGGAAGATTCTCATGCACCAGCCGGAGCATCTCTTCTTTGATCCGGGCAAGTTTTGTTCCATCGGTACCATCTTCCATCTTGCAGTAATATCCCTCTCCAAGAGAATACAAAAGCCGCACATGTGCCTGTTCTCCCCATAGATTCTCAATTGCCTTCTGCATCAGCAACGTCATACTGCGTCTGTATGTGCGCTTTCCATCTCTGCTGATCGAAGTGAGAAATTTCACACTGCAATCTTTTTTTATTTCCTTATTCAGTTCTCTCAGCTTGCCGTCTACGCAGGCAAGTACAATAAGATTTTTGTAATCTTCCTGATAAGACTTTGCAATGTCTTCGAAAGTAGTTCCCTCTGGCACGAGAATTTCTTCCAGTTCACCGGAAGCTTTCTCCATCACCAATTTAAATTCCTGCATTCTTTATCGCCCCCAGTATTGTATATGCGGATTCGTTGTAATGCAATTCTTCCCTGACCTGTGCGATACGCTGGTCAATTGCCTCCGACTGTGGCTGTGCCTGCAATGTCTGTATGATCTGTGTCAGCTGACGATGCTGACGCACCAGAAAACGCCGAAGTACCTGATTGCCATTTCGCAAAAGAAGCTGCCCATAAATATCACAGGCAACCTTCGTCTCTTCATTTACCTTTCCCCAAAAGCAGTCTTCTTCCACATTGATTGCACGCATCATAGGATAGTATTTTCCATCCTCACATACCATATCTTCATCTACTATTTTATATTGATGTTCTCTTAGATATTCTCTTACTTTACGGATATCGGACTGTGGCTGTAAAATCAACTCACTTGCCTTTTTACACACCTTTTCCCCTTCTGATAAGATATGTATAATCAATTCTCCTCCCATGCCTGCAATCAGTATAGAATCTGCCTCTCCGGGTTCTAACTTCTCAACTCCATCGGAAAGTCGGGTCTGGATATACTCTTCCAGATGTGCCGCTGCAATATTTTCTTTTGCACGGGCGAGAGGTCCTTTGTTGATATCCATTGCAATTGCCCCGGAAATCTTCTGTCTCTGTACTAATGCAATCGGGACATAGCCATGATCCGTACCAACATCTGCAAGGATTCCGTTGGATGTGACCATGGCCGCTACTGCCTTCATTCTTTTTGACAGTTTAATCATCTTACTCTAAATAATCCTTCAACTTACGACTTCTGCTTGGATGACGAAGCTTACGAAGGGCTTTTGCCTCGATCTGACGGATACGCTCACGCGTAACGTTAAATTCCTTTCCTACTTCTTCAAGTGTTCTGGCTCTTCCATCTTCGAGTCCGAAACGAAGCGTAAGCACCTTCTGCTCACGTTCGGTAAGTGTTCCAAGCACCTCTTCCAGCTGCTCCTTTAAAAGCGTAAATGCTGCTGCATCCGCTGGTACCGGCACATTGTCATCCTTAATAAAATCACCAAGGTGGGAGTCTTCCTCTTCACCGATTGGAGTTTCCAGAGAAACCGGCTCCTGGGAAATCTTTAAGATTTCACGTACACGGTCAACCGGCATTTTCATCTCTGCCGCAATCTCTTCCGGAGATGGCTCACGCCCGAGTTCCTGCAAAAGCTGTCTGCTCACGCGGATCAGTTTGTTAATGGTCTCAACCATGTGAACCGGAATACGAATGGTTCTCGCCTGATCGGCGATCGCTCTTGTGATTGCCTGACGAATCCACCATGTTGCATATGTTGAAAACTTATACCCCTTTCGGTAATCGAACTTCTCTACCGCCTTAATAAGACCAAGGTTTCCTTCCTGAATCAAATCCAGAAAAAGCATTCCACGTCCCACATATCGTTTTGCAATGCTGACTACCAGACGCAGGTTTGCTTCCGCAAGACGTTTCTTTGCATCCGATCCAAGATCGATATCTTTTTGCATTGCCTTGATTTCTTCCTGAATCTCTGCTTTTTCAGCCTCATCCTCTGTCTCTTCCATACGTGCTTTCAGAAGCTGGATTTTCTCCGTTGCAACATTTCCTGCTTCCATTCTCTGTGCAAGATTAATTTCTTCCTCCGCACTAAGAAGAGGAACCTTTCCGATTTCCTTTAAATACATACGAACCGGATCTTCGACACTGACACCATCCGGAACAGACAGGTCAATGTTCTCTACTTCCACTTCGTCCTCTTCATCTAAAATAATTTCATCATCGTCATCATCGTCATTCATACGAAGAACGTCTACATTATTGTGCTCAAGGAAATCCAATACTGCCTCAAACTGCTCAGCATCCAGATTCAGTTCCTTAAAATGGTCACTGATTTCCTGGTACTCTAAGATATTGCGCTTTTTCTTCGCAATTTCCAAAAGTTCGCCCATTTTCTGCTGAAACTTTGTTTTAATTTCCTGTGTGTTTACTGTTGCATTTTCTTCTTTTTTCTTTGCCATGTCGCTTCGTCCTCTCAGGTTACTTTCTATTTTGTCCTTAATCTATTGAAATATGCAATTTTTCAAGCTTCTCCAAAGCCCGCTTGTCTTCGACAATTTTCATCATTGCCGCAAGATCGGTCGGATTATTGTTGCGTGTACGGTAATCAATACTGTTTTGCTTGATGCGGATGATCGTTTCTTTCAATGCTTTTTCTCTGTCATTTTTGTTTTCAATCTCATGGATTCTCGCATTGAATAATCCCGCAATTTCTTTTTGTTCATCGGCTTCCGGAAACCGGCTGATAATCTGTGCCGGATTGACACTTCCATCTGCTTCAAACTGTACAAACAGTTCCGTTGCAACACGATGATACAATTCTTCTGTAAAATCTTCCGCGGTAATCAGTCCTTTTATCGCACCAAAAAGCCGGGTATCTTCAATGAGCCATGTCAAAAGCAATTTCTGTGACTGCTTCATTCCATCCTCTTTTTTCTTATTCTCATTGATACCGCTCTTCAATGGCGTATGTTCACGGACGATCCCGCCTTTGACCGCAAGGTTATTCACAAGCTTTCTTAAATTGTCAAAACCAATCTGGTATTTTTCTGCCACAGCTTCTATGTAATTGTTTCTCTCCAGTTCTTCGGAGAAACCAAGAAGCTTCTGGGCTATCTCATTATAAAATGCTGTCTTTGATTCCGGATCGTTCATATCATAGTTTTCCTGCATAATGCGAATCTCAAAGAGAAAACTGTTCTCCGCCTCATCAATCCGCTTCTGATATTCCTCCGCACCAAGTGCTTTGATAAACTCATCCGGGTCTTTATATGGCCGCATATTAATGACTTTCGTAACGATTCCTACTTCTTTCAGAATCGGTATTGCACGCAGCGCTGCTTTTACACCGGCACCGTCGCTGTCATATGTCAGGTACACTTCTTTTGTGTAGCGTTTCAGCAAATTCGCATGTCCGCTTGTGAGCGCCGTGCCGAGAGATGCCACCGCATTATCGAATCCCGCCTGATGCAGGGCAATGACATCCATATAGCCCTCACACAAAAGCAACTGATTCTTTCTGGTTGTTCTCGCAATATTCAATCCATACAAATTACGGCTTTTATCAAAGATACGTGTCTCAGGAGAGTTGAGATACTTTGGTTCCCCGTCTCCCATAACACGGCCTCCAAAACCAATCACACGGTTGTGCACATCCATGATTGGAAACATCGCACGATTCCAGAATTTATCATGTCCGCCACGCACCTCGTCAATGGTGATCAGACCGCTGTCTTTTAAGATGTCATCATCGTATCCCTTTTTGCGCAGATAACGGTAGAGGTCATCACTGTACTGATCCGAATATCCCAGTCCGAATTTCTGCATGGTCTCATCGGACAACTCACGCTTTTTGAAATACTGATACGCTTTCTGTCCACGCGGGCTGCGCAAAAGTGTATAAAAATATTTTGCTGCTTCTTTATTAATCTCAAGCAGCCGCGTCCGCCTGTCGGCTTCCCGGCGCTGTGCACTCGTCATCTCCTGCTGGGGCAGTTCGATTCCTACCCGGTCCGCAAGAGACTGCATGGCTTCACCAAATGTAAAATTTTCGTACTGCATCAGAAATGTAAACACATTTCCGCCGGCGCCACAACCGAAACAGTAGTACATCTGTTTATTGGGTGAAACCGAAAAAGAGCCTGTCTTTTCGTTATGAAATGGACAAAGTCCAAAATAGGTACTGCCCTTTTTCTTCAGACGCACATAACCGCCGATGACGTCAACGATGTCGTTGCGCGACCGCACTTCTTCTATCAATTCATCTGAATAATATGGCATTATTTCACCTCTGTAGTTTCTTTAGGTGCACATCCCATATAAAAATCGCTTCACGATATGATGTGCGAAAGGAGCACATCCCATATAAAAATTGCTTCACGATATGATGTGCGAAAGGAGCACATCCCATGCAAAATCGCTTCGCGATGGGATGTGCGTAGGAAACGCATCCTTCGGATGCGTTTCAGTATCCATCAACCTGCCAGGCCTGGGGCATGAAGTATTCTTTGAATTTGGTGATGGCATACTGGTCGGTCATTCCGGATATGTAATCACATACGACACGGCCCTTATCTTCGCCCTCACCGAGCATATTTAAAAGCTTGCCCGGCAGCAACTCGATATGATCCATATAATAATGGTACATCTGCTCGAGCATCACTTTAGCCTTAACTTCCTCGCTTTTTGCAACTGGATTCTTATATACATGTTCAAACATAAAAAGCCGCAGATCCCGCAAAGCCTCTGCGGTCTCATCAGACATGATAATATCAGCTTTTCCCATACTATGGGTAATAATATCATGAATCAAGTGATTCAGCCTTTTCTTTGAATCAAATCCCAGTGTCTTTCGAAGTTCGAGTGGAATATCCTCTTCATTTAAAATCTGCGCACGGATTGCATCATCAATATCGGAATTGACGTATGCGATCTTGTCCGACAGACGAACAATTTTTCCTTCGAGTGTATGCGGAATCGTCTTCGTCTGATGGTTTAAAATTCCGTCTCTTACCTCCCAGGTAAGATTCAGCCCGGCACCATCCTTTTCGAGTTTCTCCACAATGCGCACACTCTGCTCATTATGCTTGAATCCACCTTCATAAATCTTATTTAAAATATATTCTCCCGCATGACCAAATGGTGTATGTCCCAAATCATGTCCAAGAGCAATTGCCTCAACAAGATCCTCGTTCATCCGTAATGCCTTGGCAATTGTACGTGCATTCTGCGACACCTCAAGCGTGTGGGACATACGTGTCCGGTAATGATCCCCCATCGGTGTCAGAAATACCTGCGTTTTATTTTTTAAGCGACGGAAAGATTTACTATGTAAAATACGATCTCTGTCTCTTTGAAACACCGGACGGATATCACATTGCGGCTCGTCACGGTCTCTGCCTTTTGTATTAATACTAAGGCAGGCATAAGGACTGAGATTTTCTTTTTCCATCTGCTCAATCTGTTCTCGTATCGTCATAATTACGCCTTTCTATTGCCTACATTGTTAATATTCGACACAAAAGAAAGATTTCCTTTTTTCTTTTTCGAAAAAGTGAAAGAAAAATATAGTGATCTGCTTTAATATCCGCCCAGTATATCGAGCAGTTCCTGCAGACTGATTCCCGTGATACGGTTCTCATAACTTCCAAAATAAAACTTATTGTCTTTGACAAGGATGCAGCCTACCCAGTCACCCGGAATCGTATCATCCATCATAACGGTATCCATATCCGAATATCCGCGAATGGTAAAATACGCATCATAATCTTCAAAGTCTTCTGCATGATAGTTTACTTGTGGAAACTGCATGGTCAGCCCCTTGATAAAATCTGCATTGCATGCGGTATATCCCGTTGGCTCATGGGAATAGGTGGATTCCGATACCCACTCTTCATCCCAAAGCAAAAATACATCATCCTTTTCCCATGCATCCTTCTGTTCCAGCTCCGTCACAGGTGCATAGACACCGCTTTTAGCCCCTTCCATCTGCACACGGTTGGTCCTCTTCGTATCATCCGTGTACAGCAGATTTGCTACCGCAAGCTGGTAAAACCGGCTGTTGCAATTTTCTTTTTCCCCTGCAAGATATCCCTTTGCCGTACCTGTCTCATCCAAGTTCAGTTGTTCATTGACCGGAATATACACCTGGTCTTCATAAAGCATCGGGCCAAGTACTTCATCCCCGGTCAGAAATTCTGCAACTTTCACATAGCCCCCTGCCGTATCCTCCGGCATAAAGAAAACAATTCCGGTCACAACACAGACTGCTGTAATTCCACAAAGAATCACGACCACATTGTGTACAATGCCTTTTCCTTTATAAATTGGTTTCTGACGCTGTGCCATCTGAATAGCCGCAGCATCAGTCCGCCCTTTCTTCGGTCCGTAACAACGGACTGCGTAGCCATAGGAAGCGGCGCACACCAGCAATGCAAACAGTACAATTCCAAGAATCCACGCAGCCTCCTGCCCAGCTTTCATTTTGTTGCACAGAAGCAGACTATCAATCACACAACTGCTTTTTGTTTTCGTAAAGTAATATCCAATCTGTTCAATCACAAGGCAAACCAATGAAAATATCGCACCATCAACCAGAACATACAGCACCCAGTGCTCTGTTTTTGCAATCACGGTAAGCGGAAAAAGCGACACAATAAAAGCAAACATCAGCACGCCCACAAACAGATATGCCCATTTTTCAAACATGGATACCGCGATCAGATTTCGAAAATATTCCAATGCGCTGGCTCCACTGATATTTCCCCATCCGGTCACACGCGAAAATAAAAACACAAGGCGCAAAAGCAACCATAGTAATAAATATCCCACACAATAATTGCGCATCCAATACACAATTTCCCTGCGGCTCGTCATCGCCATCTGATGTGTCAGGCGGTTTCCCTCCCCCATAACATTGCGCAACTGATAAAAAACAATCCCAAACGAGAGAAATACCGGAAATCCACCAACACCTCCGATAAAACCATTTACAAAAGTCATTACAAGGAAAGATAACAGGATTGATAGAAACAGACGGGATGGTTTGCTCTGTACATTTCCGGACAATTTATAAAAAAGCTTCATATCTCTTCCCTTTCTTTGACATCCAGATTCCAGATTCTATCCGCCAAAAGAAGTTCTTCCTCATGATGTGAACTGAACAGAATTGTAAGTTCCTGCTTACTCCGGTATTTTTCAACCATTTCCCACATCATCTGGCGCGTCTTTGTATCCACGCCACTGGTAACATCATCCATAACCAGCAGCTCCGGCTTCCGGCTCAGCGCCAAAGCAAGCATCAGTTTCCGGCACTTCTCTACCGAATACAGCTTCACTCGCTGGTTCATTTCAAGTTCCAACCGATTCATATAAGAAGTAAATGCCTCCCTGTCAAACCATGGTTCAAACTTCTTCCATTCCCGCACAAGACGCTCCGGCGATAATTCCATATTAAAGTTCGGTGCATCATAAATAACGGACATCCGTTTGCGGATTTTTAATTCATCCTCGTACATTTCTTTTCCATAATACAGAATGCGCCCGGCTTCCGGTCGAAGCGCACCTCCGATTGCACGAAACAACGTAGACTTTCCACTTCCACTCTTTCCTGTGATCACATGAATCTGCCCCACTTCAAGTTCCATGTTAAAATCTCGCAGCAAAAAGCCACTATGTTTAAGATATAATTTTTCTATTTTTAATGCCTGCATGCTTCATCACCTTCTCTGATAAAGTAACTGCTTATAACCTGCCACTCACATGTTATAATTCACTATCAATAGGTTTCAGATAAAAAAATAAGGAAACCTCTCAGCAAGGTTTCCTTTTCTTAAATGCGGAAGATGGGACTTGAACCCACACGATCGCAATGATCACAAGATCCTTAGTCTTGCTCGTCTGCCAGTTCCGACACTTCCGCATGTCTGTCAGCGACTTAGTTATAGTACCAAACAAACACATATATGTCAACACCTTTTTTAAAATTTTTTTATTTTTTTTGATTTTTTTGAAAAATATATTTTTCTATTGACATTTCAAACAAAATTGGATAGAATATTGTTTGTTCGCAGGAGTGGCGGAATTGGCAGAAGCGCCGGCTTCAGGTGGCCTGGGGGGGAATATCGTGG
>ERZ781272.668-NODE-668-length-18798-cov-3.697220_pt1 | contig 18798 bp, 24 predicted proteins | sample MGYA00375850_ERZ781272 | MGnify/ENA primary metagenome ERZ781272 (study PRJEB29790, sample SAMN06051246) | human gut metagenome | host: Homo sapiens | place: USA: Cincinnati, Ohio | collected 2013-06-21 | study: EMG produced TPA metagenomics assembly of the Gut...
ATATTAATGAACACAGAAGCCTAATTGATGCAAATAGAAATTCCTTCGGCGGGGGGCTTTTTGCGGGTGTTTTCGGGGGATTCGGCATTGTTTCAAGTATATTTGCATTCGCTTTTTCGTTTTCCATACGATCGTCACCTCTTTGCATGCTTCATTATAGTCAAATGCAACCGTGACTTGAAGTTACTATGAAATTTATTAGTATGAATCACATTACTGTTTAATCCGATTGCAGCCATCGCCATCTGCAACGGAAAGCTGAGGATGTTCCGTTTCCATGTCAACAATTTTTAGTATAGCAAAAAAGCAGTATCGGCATCTTTTTGTCCGGTACAATATCCTCGATTGCTTTCATAAAACGGTAATACTCTTCTGCGGTTACACAAGGATTTCGAAAAGATTCTGTTGAATGACAGGTTGCGCCAACTTTCATGCAATTCGTGCCAACATGCCTCTACGCATGCGTAGCTACTTTTGTAAGAGCAAAATTCTAATTGCTTTTCGATAGCATAAATGCTATCATATGTATAGAATTAATATATCACATTCGGAGAACACATACTAATGTACAACATTGAATTTTATGAAGATTCCAATGGCAAATCAGAACTTTGGGAGTTTCTTGAATCTCTTCGAATTAAGGCTGCTACAAACAAAGATGCACGCATCCAATATAAACAAATATCTTTGTACATCCAGCTCCTCGAAGATAACGGAACTCGACTTAATGAAAATATTACAAAACATATTGATGATGATATCTGGGAACTTCGCCCAGGCAACAATCGTGTTTTATATTTTTATTTCAAAAATGATACTTTTGTGCTTTTGCATCAATTCCGCAAAAAAACACAAAAGACTCCCAAACGCGAAATTGATAAGGCAAAAGCTGAACGTAATGATTACCTTGCCCGAAAGGAGGCTGATTGATTATGAAAACCTGGAATGACTATAAGGAACATGTAAGATCTATTGATCCTGAAAGCGGAAAAGACATGGATGAAATTGAAAATATCTCTGCCATCGTGAGTGCCATGGTTGAACAGCGCACTTCCCTTGGTTTGAGCCAAAGGGATCTCGCCGCTATGTGTGGTATTCCACAATCATCCGTAGCACGTATTGAATCTTGCAAAACTACTCCAAATCTCGGAACACTCCTTAATATTTTTCAGCATCTTGGTCTGAAGCTTACCGTAAGCCCAACCAAAAACATCTTATAACTTAAGAAATACGACTATCCATAATGTCATTTATTGAACTTTTCTCTTGACTATGCGTTTATTTTTCTGCTAAAATGCAAGAGTTGTAAAAAATGAAATATAAGACACCTATAAGACAATAAATGTCACCTGTCCACTGTCAGACGGACGGGCAGCATTTGTTGTCTTTTTTGTTGTCGGAAAGGAGAAAAATAATGCCTAGAACACGAGGAGAATCAATATTTTTTACAGCGATCACCGCATGGATGATGGTCTATGTCATGACAGTCTATAACACGGTACTCGCAACAGGAAGCTTTACAAATACAACCTTTCTTATTGCATTAAAGGGAATGTGGATAGAGTATATCATCATCGGATTGCTTGCCTATTTCGTGTCCGGCCATCTCGCAAAAATGTGCGCTTTCCGCGTTGTCCAGCCGGGCGACCGACCGATTTTTATCATCTTTGCAATCCAAACTTTCACGGTAATCTGGCAGGTTGCATTCGTCAGTGTGATCTGTGTCTATCACGGACACGGATTTACCGCCAACTTTATACCGGATTCGATCGGCAAATTCTTCTTTCGTTGCAGCCTCCGCAGCCGGGAAACACTCTACCTCTACATTTGCAATCTCGTTAAGATCATCCATGGTTGCGGTTCTTATCTTCATTCCTCATTCCCCTAATTTTCATTCTTTCCCTTAAATTTTACCTCATTTTAAGGGCAAGTCAATCCAACAACACTCCCTGTGCTCCACTAATATATAAAGTGTGTATCAACGAAGCCAGTTCATCTGTTGATAGATCTTTCCCCCGCCTTAGCCATAAACGATACATGGATAACGAAACTGTCATATGAAATTCTGACACATAAGGTTGCAAATTATCCTCTCTTTGCGGCAACTTAGAAGTCTTCAAAAATTCCGTTTTCAGTCTGTCCTGAAAATGAACGCAGCCAAATGTTCCTAACAATACTTTCAGATAATCCTCTTTTGCTGCAAAGAGATTTAAAAGATCCGTCTGTGATTTTGTTTTACTGTCTAGTCCATTCTTAATATAATCAATAACATCATTCTCAATGGATTCGAGAAGTGCGTATATATCGGTAAAATACGCATAAAATGTACTTCTGTTATATCCCGCCAGAGCAATTACATCTTTAACAGAAATTTTTTCAATTGGCTTTTCTTCATATAGTCTGCAAAATGCTCTGATAATATTTTTCCGTGTTTGCCCTGTAATCTCAGGTTGCTTCTTCATCTTATACACCTTCCGACATTATTCATATGTTTGTTGGTTGATAAACGTTTCTCTAACTTTTATAATATTGTACAACACAGTGTTGGATAATGAAAGGAAGAGTTTTATGAATGCAATTATCATTTATTATTCCCGTTCTGGAAATACTGAAAAAATAGCAAAACAACTTCAGTCAGATCTAGGTGGAATTCCTGCTATTAAAATTGAGCCGGAAGAAACATATGGCAATTATATTATGTCCTGTCTGCGTGTTATGAAAGAAAACATGAAGAAGATTACTCCTAAATTTACAACCCCAATACCGGACTTGACCGAATACGATACCATATTTGTCGGCTTTCCTATATGGGCACAGGATGTTCCTGTTTTTGTTCAGGATTTTATTCGCCAATGTGACACAAAAAGTAAGACTATTGTTCCGTTTGCAACCTATGGAATGAGTGGGATCAGTTGGACCCAAAAGACTCTTAATTCTTTATTTGATGCATCACAAATCAAATTACCATTTGACAGTGGTGTATTTAAAAAGGGGAACTATAAAAAATGGTTATCACAAATTAAAAATATGTAATTTGTGGGGTGGCACTTTATAGATTTTCTATACAGTAAAAAGATACCATACGTATGATCCTTTGTCACATGTATGGTATCTCTTAATTGCACATTTGTTTTCTTCTATTTCATACAATTCATTATGATCTTCTCACACAGATCATATCCCAGCTCGGAACTGTTCAGTGACAATGTGTAATTCTTTGCCATCCCCCACTTCTGATCCGTATAAAATCGATAATTTGTCATACACCTTTTATCGATATCTGCCATCATTTTTTCTGCTTCCTCTTCGGTAACATTGTAGAGTTTACAGATACGCGCCACCTTTTCCGGCATATCCCCATGTATAAAAACGTTCAGCACATTATCTCTGTCTTTTAAGATAAAATCCGCATTCCGTCCTATGATCACACAGCTTTCCTTTTCCGCAATCTCCAAAATTACTTTCCTCTGCGCTTCATACACCATATCCTCAATTGATTTTCCTGTGACATCTCGCCCGGAAAAAGCGTAGGCAAACAAGCCTTTCTTTGGCGACAATTCTGCCTTTTCCGCAATATATTCCGTTGAAAATCCGGACTGCTCCGCAATCTGCGCAATGATATCCTTGTCATAATATTTTATTCCAAGTTTCTTTGCCACTTCTTCCCCTATAAAACGACCACCGCTTCCGAACTCTCTGCTGATCGTAATAATTCTTTTTGCCATAATCACATCCCCCTTTCACTTAAAACATCTACTTTTGTTTTACGGATTCTCTTTAAAAATACATAGCCGGCCAGACACGCGATAAACTCTGTGATCGGAAACGCCCACCAGATCAGCGAAACTCCCATCTGTCCGTTTCGGACGAAAATAGAGAAAATGCCTGCCAGTGGCAATATAATTACAAGCTGTCTGAGCAGCGAAATCACAAGCGACTCGATGCCTCCGTCCAATGCCTGATAAATTCCCTGATATGCGACATTGATTCCTGCAAAAAGAAAACTGAGAGAAATAATCCGCATTGCTCCGATAAAATATTCTCTTGACCGCCCTGCGTTAAATAAAGTTGCAAATGCACCCGGGAAAATTTCCGTGATCGCCACACCGAGGATCATAAGTGCAATCGTATAAATCAGTCCGTATTTGATTCCATCCCTGATACGCTTTTTACTTCCCATTCCATAGGAAAAAGCGATGATCGGAGTAATTGCATCACGCAGACCAAATGCAAGGAACAACACAAACTGCTGCACTTTATAAAACAATCCATATGCGGTCTGCGCCGAAGGATTAAATTTTAAGATCAGATTCATCACATATACCATGATTGACATCAGTGCCTGTGCAATGATCGCCGGAAGCCCAATCGAATAAATTTCTTTTATAATTCCGCCCTCCGGTCTCATGTATTTTGTTCCATGCGCAACCTCATTATTTAATTTCATATGGAAAATAAAGAGTAATACTGCCGATGCTACCTGTCCGATTACCGTCGCATACGCAGCACCTTCTACACCCATTTCCGGTACCGGTCCGATCCCGTAGATCATAATCGGATCGAGAATGATATTTACTACCGCTCCCACTACCTGACCAATTGTAGAATAAAGCGAACGCCCGGTCGCCTGTAATAACTTTTCAAACAGGGAAAAGAAGATAATTCCAAACGAAATCACACAACATATCCTGAGATAGCCGGTTCCCATCGAAATTACTTCCGGATCAACCGTCTGCGATGAAATATAGGCTTTCACTCCGAAAATTCCAAACAACAGACATACCACATAAATAATTGCACCTAAGAATAAACTGTTTCCCGCAACTTTCGCTGCTTTTTTGCTGTTTCCCTGTCCAAGTGTCCGCGCAAGAAGTGCATTCGTCCCCACACCGGTTCCGATTCCTACCGCTACCATGAGCATCTGCACCGGAAATACCAGCGTCAGTGCATTTAATGCGGCTTCGCTTCCCTCCTTCATGTTTCCGACAAAGGCACTGTCCACAATATTGTAGACCGCCTGCAATGCCATAGATAAGATCATCGGTATTCCCATCTGTACCATGAGCTTATTGACCGGCATTTCCTTCATCCTGTTACTTTCTGCCATCTTAACTGAATCCTCCTTTTTCTGCATAAAAAAAGTGCAGACCTATCATAATAAGCTGGACTTACGCTGATAAGCTACACACTTTTTCATGGCATTATAAAAATAAAAAACGAGCAGCAAAACTGGATTTACGCTCGTTTGCTACTCGTTTAAAAATTATTATATTTCTATTTTTCTAAAAAGTCAAATTTTTTAAAGCCAACTATCTGAAGGATTAAACATACAATCGCAAATATCAGCAAAAATATAAAACCATGTGTAGATCCTGCTGCCGTTTTTTGCTCATAGCTGAAAGAATTATTCTGCATCTGTGCTGCTGCCACCAATGCCGCACCACTGAAAGGTCCCATAAGAGCATTTAATCCTGCCCCCGGGAGAAGCATAAATCCTGCAATCATAGATTCGCACAAAAGCGCCACCTGCAAATAGTTTGGTAAAAGAAAACTTGTTCCAAGCATAATTGCATTGATTAAGAAAAAAGCTACCAGATGACATACAAACGGAATGTTCTTAAAAATACTCATATCAATCAATGGATTCTCACATTTTCCGCAATGTTTTACAAATAAAACCAACGCAACAATTCCGATTGCAAATGCTATAATTTCCACGACTGGATTCTTTCCAAAAGCTGCTATATTGGCAAATCCATAGACAAGTCCTAAAAATGTCAGCATAATAAAAATGATTCCCCAGATATCCACCGGTACTTTCTCAGGTTCATGCTTTTCCTCAATCGTACAAATTCCAAGAATAAGTGTAAAAATCAAAACAGGAATCAAAATCACAAAAATATATCTCCAGCCTAACGTCTGATTTACAACACCACCAAATGTCGGTCCTAATGCAGGCGCTGCCGCTGACACCAGTGCTCCATATCCCATATAGGTTCCTACTTTTTCAAACGGAATCTGCTCCAGAATGATACAGAATGCAATCGGCACTCCGACTCCGGTTCCAATTCCCTGAATCAGCCTTGCGAGCAACAGTAATGTAAAATTCGGAGAAAAAATCGCTACCACTGTTCCTATAACAAAACACATCGTTCCAAATACGAATAAATGTTTCAATTTAAACCGTTTCTGCAGGAATGCAGACAATGGAGTAATCATTGCCACAACCAGCAAATTTCCTGTTGTAAGCCACTGAACCATCTCTGTTGATACATCAAATGTACGCATTACTGCTGGAAATGCTATATTTACCGCCGTTTCCGTAATCAAACCACAAAACGATACCAGACAAGCTGCAACTACAGATAATGCAAGCTTTGCCGGTACTTTTACCTTTACTTTTTGTTTCATTTCTGCCTCCTGATTTTTGCTAAAATTGCGCAAAAAAAGAAGATATGCACGTTTGTGTCATATCTTCTTAAATATCGTTTCCTTTTGCGCAAAAGTCATTCTATCAGTTTTTCTTTTTTATTTCAAAAGGCATTTTTCACAATTTTCCTATAGGCATATATTGTAGATTTTTACTATAAACGAAGCGTTTCATAAAACGAATAATCCACAAACCCGCTCATGTTATCCAAGGCTCCCGGTTCCAGTTCTTTTACCATCAGACAATCCGGATGCGGCAGCCTGATATTCGGTCCTGCCTCTATGCCAAATTTATAACTTGGCCAAAATCCACGAGGATTGTAATTTTGCGGATTGCCTTCCACAAGAATTGCTTTAAATCCGAGTTGTTTTGCCACCGCAAATCCATATTCCAACAGTTCCTTTGAAATATGCTGTCTTTGCAACTGCGTTTTTACAGCAACCGGCGTAAGAATCAGCAATTCATTTTCAAACTTTCCCTCGATATGAAAACGTGAAAACATGGCATATCCGATGATCTCATCCTTTTCATTCACCATAACAAGATCAAGCTTTGGTATATAATATTTTTTCGCGCGGATTTCCTCCACCAACTGTCTTACGACTTTTCCCTCCTGTAGACTGTCATAGTCTGAAAAATCTTCCTGCATCAGTTCCAGTGACGGAAGAAAATACTTGTTTTCCATTGATTTAATGATTCGTTCCATTTTATTGCCCTCCATTCTTCTCTGACTCTATCACGGCATCCGTATATTTTCTTTGCATATCGTGGCGCTTTTTTTCAGTTCTTCTAATATCGCAATTGCAATCCCCATACCTTCGGTTGGATCCGTGCCGGAACCTAATTCGTCCATAATTACAAAACTGTCCTTGTTTGCTTCCCTTAACACTTCCAGCACATTCGTTATATGTGCGGAAAATGTAGACAGATTTTCCGACAGATTCTGTCCATCGCCAATATCACACAGATAAGAACTGTTCATACAAATGTCCGCCTTCCTGCATGTAACATGCAGCCCGCACTGCGCCATAATACAATTGAGCATAACCGTCTTAATTGCCACCGTTTTTCCACCGGTATTCGGTCCGGTTATAATGATGCCCCGTATGTTTTCACCAACCTCAAACTGTAACGGCACTGCCACCTTCTGATCCATCAACGGATGCCGCGCCTCCGTCAGTTTGATACGACGTTCGGTATTGATAACAGGTTCCGTTGCTTTCATATCAAGACTTAATTTCCCCTTGGAAAAGATAAAATCCAGTTTTTCAATCATTGTCAGATCTGCTTCTAATACCGGCGCCGATGCAAGAACAAACGCGGATAAAGTGTACAAAATGTTATAGACTTCATTTTCTTCACTTATTTTAAGTAATTGCAGTTCTTCATAGTATTTCGCAACTCCGGATGGTTCTATAAATAATGTGCTGCCGGTCGCAGACCGGTCTATAACACTTCCGGATATCTTAAGCTTATCATCCTTTTTCACCGGAAGGCAGATACGCCCGTTTCGGAAGGTACAGAAATTATCTGTCATACATTCCTTTTTGGAACGTAAAATTTGCTCTGCCTTTTGTTTCATCTGTTCTTCACACTTTATGATCTGTTTTCGTATCTGTTCCAACTCTTTTGATGCATAATCATCCACAACTCCATTTCGTATTTTATTTGCGATTTCCTGTCCCAATTCAGAAATCCCATCCAGATTTTCCTCATAATACGCCAGAGAATTCTGATACATTTTTCCCCTTGCCAGATAATCCTTTAATCGCCGTATCGCAACCAATGCTTTTTCTACCCGCTCTAATTGGTATGGTGTCAGACACTCCCCCTTTTGTGCTACCAGCAAAACCTCTCTTATTTCCGTCATATTTTGTAATGGCGGTGTCCCCAGCTTTTCAATCAATAATCTGGCATCTGTCGTATCTCTTAACTGTTTTTTTAATTCCGTTTCCGAAAAATACAAAGCAGCTTTCTGTATGTTTTCTTTTGCGTAATCTGTAACTGCCAGCTCGGACCATCGTTCTTTTACTTTATCAAATTCAATTTGTCGTTCAATATTCATTTTCTTTTCCTTTCACCTAAGACTACTTCAGTTCCGCCTTAACGCAAAAAGACCATAGATACCTTAAGTGCATTAAGATACTATGGTCCCAGACTCTGTATAATGTTCTTATATACTTCAAAAAAGACAGAAAAATAGCATGACCATACAGCCATGCTAATATTATCCATGAAAATATATACCACAATATTAAGCAATTGTAAGGCGAAACGCTGACAAACTATGTGTCAACCGGGCAGACTCCTAGCGCGAAACTAAAAATCACCCTGCAATATTTATTTTGCAATTTTCTCCATTACAATCACACTTAACATGCAAAATCCTCCTAAAACTTTTTCTCGATTATACATCCCATACCATAATTGGTCAAGGTTTTACTTGTAAAAATACATAGGCTGCTATTTCATACACCCTTACACGCAAAGCCCGATCAGCGCCACAATACCACCAATAATCACAGCCATCGGAAGCATTGACACCAGACCGATAAAGAACCATTTCCAGTGAAATGCGTAATCATGGTAAGCCTCCGTCATATCCTCTGTTCCCGAAATCACCCACCATTTTGAATGACAGAACCAGATGGTGTCGATCACCAGTGCATCAAAAAGTGAAAACGCATTGAAAAATATGTATGACTGCACGAATCCTGCCAGAAAACTGTACTGTCTGTTCACCACGCACGTAATAATAACACTTAAAAGCAGCATCATCAAAAGCCCGAATACTTTATTCTTTTTCGCATGTGCATCCAGCTCCGCCTGTGTTGTAATCCCTTTTTCAATAGCCCGCGCCTTAATTGCAGGCGGATAATTGTAAAGCTGGTATTTTGCTCCCTGGATTCTAAATAACACGAGCATAAACGCTGTATAAAGCAGACTGTACACAATTGCTTCTACTGTAATCCTGATTACCATAGTTACGTCTCTCCTTTCAGGTTAGTTCTTACTAACTGTTATTTTAGCACAATTTTTTCCAACTTGAAAGTCCATTTACTCTTATTCCGACTCCATCTCCCCAGTCGCTGCCTCCATAACCGATTCCACCGACACAACCTCCGGTCCGGCTGCAAATGCTTCCTCTGCATCAGCTGCTTCCATTGGATCCTCACGCTCTTTCTTTTCCTCATCATCCCAAAGCGACTTATACTTTTTGCGTTTTTCCAACCGCGCCATCATTCCGGCATTTTTCGCCATCATGTACAGATCCTTATCAAATTCCATCAGCTTTTTCTCATCCTGTGCTGGCACAATGTCTCCATGCATGATGCGTCTGGCTACCGTCATGATTTTTCCCATTTCCTCACCGTAGTCTTTCGCAGCCTCGTCCTGCTGCTTTGCCGCAACACTGTTAAACTTGCTTTCCCACTGCTCCATAAGCTGATCTACATAATCCTGATATTCATCCTGTTTTTCTGCGACGGCATTATATTGCAAATCCAGAGTGGCTGCCTCATCGGCATACAACGTTTTACCGTCCGGTGTGCTTTCCATCCGTTCCTTTAGCTCATTTCGCTGCTTTGACAGTTTGAATTTCTGCTGATTGTATGATTTCAGAACAGAACTGTAGATTCCTCTTGCCTCTCCTACTTTCATAATGTCTCCTCCGTGAAATATATCCATTGTTTCCCTTATATTTCATATATCGGACCATTCACGAGATTCTTTATTCACATCCTACTCTTCGCGCCATTCTTTTAGTGCAGCAGAGAGCTTTCTGTCAATATCTATTCTGGTTGCTTCACACGCATCAGGGTATTCTTTTGCCGCTCTGAATATAAATCGCAGCACAAATTTAAGTCCTACCGGCAAAGCCATACGAAGCAAAGATTCCGGCAGTACAAAATGCGTTCCATGTTCTTACACAAGCGCTACATATTGACAGGTATGAGGGCGCTCCTTTAACCGCTGGTCCATGCGGCGGATATATTTTCCTGCTTCCCAGAAGGAATCATCATCTGCACCAACAAGAAACAGCCTTCCTTTTATATTCTCTACCTTGATCATTTCCTCTTCAGTATGTTCTCTTGCTTTTTCCGAATCAATGAACAGGCAGGTGCTGCGTTCAATATCACCGGAGCCTTTTGTCTCTTCTTCCACTTTCTTCCAGTACACCGGATGTTCATACACAAACGGCATATAAGCAAGGGGCTTTCCTTTCCAGGAAAGAGTAGAAGCACCTGGAACCGGCCACTCCTTACATCCATCTTTCTCTCCCTGTTCAAATCCCTGCCATACAAAATCACTTGGTGTAAGTCCAAAAGTCAATGTAATATCCGGAAAATACGAAGCCGCAACAAGCGAATCCATACCGGCCGTACTCATTCCCATAATTCCGATTTTCCGGTTACCATTTTTCTTCAGCCATTGAATGGCTGCCTCAATTCTCTCCAACGGATAATTTACATGACTATAATTTTTCTTTCCGGGAGACATGCAAAGCGCATTCACACCATTTTTGTGTAACCATTTTGCACCGCACTTTGCCATATAATCATTCGGATCATCTCCAAATAATCCAATCACTGCACAATCTGAACGATTGGGATTTTCATAATAAGTTCCGTAGAACCCATCTTTTTCGGTTTCAAAAAACAGCTTTTTCATAGTTTTTCCCTCGACTTGATCTCAACGTTTATCGTTCCTGTCAATGTCAAGTTAGCACACGCTAACCGTGCTGTCAACTTTTGTTTTCCTATGAATCTGTATTCTGTATTTTTACACCAGCTTCTTGTTTTTCCATGCTCCATGTTTATACCGCATTAATGCAAAACCAGCCGTAACTGTCCATGTGAGTCCGGTTGTCAGCCAGATTCCCCACATACCGATAAACGGGATTGCCGTAAGGCTGATTGCAAAAGCCACTCTTGCAATAACTTCCACAATTCCATTCATAAGTGCATACATGGAATCTCCCGCGCCGTTTAACATGTAGCGCAAAATCTGTACGCTGCCCAGCCCCATTAAAAACAGACTTGTAATACGGATACCGTTTGCCGCAATGGAAATAATATCGGTATTGGTGACAAAGATTCCCATAATCGGCTTTCCAAACAGCCAGAACACTGCCAGTAAAATAGCCGAAACAATTGCGCTGATTTTCATGGCGGCGGCAACTCCATGTGAAATCCTGTCCGTTTTTCCGGCTCCGATATTCTGTCCGGTATAAGTCACCATTGCAGCACCCAAAGCCGCAAAATAATACTTGATACATAGATCAGCGCATACTGTAAACCGGTTGGAATCCCCACCTGAAATGTTTTGATGATCAGATTCTTATCTATTTTTCTATAATGAAATGCCTGTCGAAACTGCGGCACTTTAATAAACGCATAAATAATACATAAGATTGCTGCGATTGCCTCGGATAAAACGGTTGCCCATGCTGCTCCTGCCACGCCGGTTTTCAATACGACTACAAACAACAGATCCAGCACGATGTTGAGCAGGCTGCAGAACACAAGGAAAATCAGCGGTGTTTTGGAATCTCCGAGCGCTCTCAAAATGGAAAACGGCGTAAAATATGCGGCAACTGCGATCAAACCACCCATAAAAATATACATATACGTCAGTGCGTCCGGCATTAACGATTTCGGTGTATTTAATAATAATAGAACAGGTTTCGTTGTCACAAGTGCTATAATTGTCATTACCAAAGCAATTAATATACAGGTATAGCCGCCATTTGCAATGGATGCCGCCGTCCCCTTTTCATCTTTCGCTCCAAAATACTGGGAAACCACGACTCCCGTTCCGATTGCCGCGCCCATGCACATGGACATAAATGTCATGGAAAGTGCATTGGTTGCACCGATAGCGGAAAAAGCCGTATCACCGACAAATCTGCCGACAATGATTCTGTCCGCTAAAGTATATGCCTGCTGAAACAGGTTGCCGATCAGAATCGGGATGGAAAACTGGAGAAGCAGTTTTATCGGGCTTCCCTTTGTCATATCTACTGTATTCATTTCTTCATCCTTTTACAATACTGTACTGTTTTAGGACTATATATCTAAAAATAATCCTTCTGTGTGTTCATACACAGAAGGTTATTCTTATTCTCCAAGCATTTCTTTACGAAATGTAGAAACATAAGTATCCATCAGCTTTAAGAGCATATCCTGCTGCTCCTCTGACAAAGCTTCCATTGCCTTGCAGTCCGCCTCGTGGATATGAGGTATCAGTGTCTGTGCATACTGCATCCCTTTTTCCGTCAGATGAATCGTCTTAACCCTGCGGTTTTCCGGGAACTCTCTCAGTTCAATGTAGCCGCTTTTAAAAAAACTGGTAATCACATTGTTGACCGTCTGTTTCGGCAACAGTGTCTTTTCACAGATCTGTTTCTGCGTGCAGTTTTCTGTGTAAAGGATTGCATTCAGAATATAAAGGCTGTTGTATGAAATACCGGATTTACGGGCGTAATCTTCGTAAATAACGCTGATACTCTGCCATGCATTGCAAAAAATCCTTGTCTTTGATTCGATATCCATAGCTCCGCCCTCCTTAGTCTTATTTTAGGACTATTGTATCTCTTACAAATTCTTTTGTCAATATCTTTAAATACGGTTTTTTCACTCTCAATGACTTTCTTCAAAAATTGGATATTTTGTCTTATCGGAATCGGTTATTTTACGAATGACCTTACAGGGATTACCGGCCGCGATCACACCATCCGGAATATTTTTATTCACAACACTTCCGGCACCAATGATGGTATTATTTCCGATCGTCACGCCCGGCAGCCGGATGACAGAAATCCAGTTAAAACCTGATTTGTCCGCATAATTCACCCCGTCAACATCGTCCTGCCACCAGAACCCTTCAAGTGGTGGAACAACATATTCAAAAAATCCTTTTATTTTATATTCCGTCTTATAACTCATTTTCAAAGTATATGCCACAGCATACAGGACGCTGATTGCCTGTTGATATGTACCACCTTCCTCATTTGGATCACCTTTCCCTCTGACTGCAATATAATTCATTGGTGGGACATCCACAATTTCCGGTTTGCACTTTGGCATATAATACTCTTTATACTCTTTTTTGTAATCAAATGCCATTCACATTTCCTCCTTAGTAATTCGTTGCCTGATCATACTTTTTTGCGATTTGCAAAATACTTTGCCGCAATTCTTCTCTAACTGCTTCTGGTTGCAGTAATTCAACTTTGTCCCGAAAAGTTAAAAGCCATGTTATCAAATTTTCCCGATTCGTATAGTCTGCCTGAAAAAGAAGTGTTCCATCTTTTTGCACTCTAAAACAATCCGGTCCAAATTCTTCTACCAGTCTCCATTTACAATCTGCATCAAACAAGGCTTTTACTTTGATTCCACCAGAAAATATTCTTTCATCTCTCAGATCTGGTAAAGGTACTTTTCTATTTGAAAAATTTTTTTCTGACAGATGTACTTTGTCCATACGGTTTAATTTGAAAAGCCGAAAATCCTCCCTGTCTTTACACCATCCCCATACATACCAGCTCGACCAGCGAAAGATCAGATAATACGGCTCAATTATGCGCTGTGATTCTCCACCTGGAGCATAATAAAAAAACGCCAGCTCTCTATGCTGCTCAATTGCCATTCTTATCATTTCAATTTTTGGTACAAGGGAATCTTTATACCATGAAGACAGATCAATCAACACGGACTGATTTCCTACCAAAAAATCAGAAGATCCTATGGACAGTTTTTCCATTAACTGTCCGTATCTGTTTGTGCCATTTACACTATCCAAACTCCGAAGCCCTGCAAGGATATCCTGCATTTCACCATGCGTCAATAGTGTTTTATCAATTTTATAACCATCTATAATTGAAATTCCACCGTTACTTCCCTGTCTTGTTACAATCGGTATCCCTGCCTTACATAAGTCTTCAATATCTCTGTTTATGGTTCGTCTGGACACCTCAAACATTTCTGCCAGATACGGATCTGTAACGGATTCTTTCTGTAACAGTATGGATAAAATTCCTAATTGCCTGTCTATCTTCATAATTGTTCCTTTTTGTAATTCATATTATCATGGAAAACACGACACCTGTATGTCATGTTTCTATTATCCTATAAAAAATCCCTTAATTATCAATCATAAAACAAAATTCCTCTGTATTAACTTCTTACTTGCAGTAATACAGAGGAACTTAACTATACCTGTTGCTATTCTATTTTGTTTAAACTCATCCATTATTTTATCCGAAAGATGCTTTTGAACGTTTATTTCAATCGCTCATCCACATATATCTCAACCAATTTTATAAATTCATTTGCTATTGAAATAAGATTATCTGCTTCTGATTTACTCGCTATATAAAAATCATCATAATCACTTGCATGACGTATTTCTTCTGCCTTACTGATTTTTCTTCCAATTTCCCTTGGAAATATTTCCGTTTTGACATATTGCTTGTTAAAATTCGCAATTGCGTCCTTATAACGCTTATACCCGTTTCCATCTAATGCATGAATTGCGTTAATTGCATGGAAAATAGCATAATATGCTCTATTATTTGCCCCTCTATATTCGTCAGCATCCAATAATATCTGTCCTGCTTTTAAATCTTCTTTTGCTGTGGTTATTCGATAACGGGCAAGATCTTCTCTAGTACCTTTATTTTCATTAAGCTGCCCCATACAATACCACTCCCTCCTTATTAATATTTGCATAAAAAGGATAATTTGTCACCCATTTTTCGAAATGTGATTCACTCTTGGCAATTGGTTTTATATCTAAATCATGATCCATATTAAAATCAAATGTCATATACGATAATTGATCTCCATATTGTTTTAATTCCATATCTGTCATATCCAGTAATATCATAATATCTACATCTGAATCTGATCGAAAGTCTCCTCTTGCATAGGAACCATAAAGTATCACTTTCCGCAAATGTAATCCATATATTTTCTTTATCTCTATCACATACTGTTGTATCAGATTCTGCATTACCTGTGGCATAGCCATACCTCCTTCCACCATCTTCTCTTACTTTTATTCTATCGATTTTTTATCATTTTACAAGGATATTTTAGGTTTTCCATGTTTTACTTAAATGCTCTGACATTTCCGGGATTGTACTTTCATGCAAATGCAAATCTAATTCCAGCAGGTCTCTTAATTCACTTTCATAAACTTATCTAACCAATATAGTTTCTCCTTAAAATAGAATTTCTGTCTGTGCAATCTTATCCTTTTCTGTAATCGGCCGGATCACTTTGCATGGTACCCCGGCCGCAATTACGCCTGACGGAATATCATGTGTTACCACGCTTCCAGCACCGATGACAGAACCCGCGCCAATGTTCACCGGAGAAGTATCCAGAATTACACAATTATAATTGATAACAACCAGACCATGCATATGTATATTAAATCCATAATCACAATGAAAATCCGGTTCAATCCCTGTCATTGGCGAACAGGTTCCTAACAGTTCCTGCAATATAGCTCTGCGTCTGTCCTGCTCATCTGGCGCCGTACGGTTGTATTCCCAACAAAGCTTCTTTGCATGATCCGATTATCTGCATGGGTATCCACTCTGATATTCTGAGAAATATTTTTACAGTAATCCGCCACACATTGAAACAGACCATGCTCCTGACCATCCCCGGCAAGTCTGTGAATCGTAAGATACGGTTCATCATTCAGCCAGTTGCCGTCTTCAATATGTTCATATGTAGGGTCTGCACCTTCAAACAGTGCACATACCCCATTTGTGTAGGATTTCCGGATTGTATCATATAGTCCTGCGCATATTTGTAGATTTTCATAATCTGCTCAAAATCTTTTGAATTGGCATCTCTTATTTTCATCATGTCTTTCCTCTATTTCATTTTATTCTCCAGTTTAAATATCGCTCGTAACGATTTTTATAAAAATGGCACCATGTAAACTGGTATGCAAAAAATATCCTGCTCCTTACTCATATCTTTCGTATAAACTAAATATCTCTTTAATATTCTTCCCAAATACTTTTCTGTAAACACATCAAGTGATCTATGTGTTTTATATCCTGACGATTTAACCTCTATTGGAACTATTTTATTCTTTCTTGCCAAAATAAAATCTATTTCATAATTATGTTTGGAATTTTTATTCATAATTGTGTGATAGAATAATTCATTTCCATTTGAGGCCAGACATTGAGCTACAATATTTTCATATAAATATCCTAAATTCACACTTAATTTATCATTTAACAGCTTCTGATAAATCTCATTTTCTGTGAAATCTTTGTCCTTAAACATTAATGTTACAAACAGACCCGTATCACTTAAGAATAGTTTAAATTTTGATAAATCCCTTGTATTGGACATACCGGCATCTGGATCATTTGTATTATATGCAACCATTACGGTCTTTGAATCTTTTAGTTCTGCAATCAGTTCTAATATTTTGTCTTGTTTCTCGCCATTTAACACACTACTCGTCTGATATCTGGCTGCGTTTTTATTTAACTGGGCTGGAATCGCATCAAATAGCATTGCTAAACGTCCTGTCGGATCAATTTTTGCAAAATCACTTTCATACAAATTCAGGATATCTCTTTTTATCTCATCTACTTTTCTAAAATTGTTCGTTTCAATATAAGTTGACACCGCCTGTGGCATTCCACCAACCAGCATATATAGACGAAATTGCCTTAATTGCTTACGATTAATTGCATCTCCTAATCCCTGATTCATATCAAAACATTTTTTTAATAGTGAAAATGTTGCTGTATCTCCAATTGCCCATAAAAATTCCTCATAATCCATTGGATACATACTGATTTTTCTTTCCTCACTGGGAATTAAAATATCCTTCACATTTTTCTTGATTGAAATAAGTGATCCTGTTTCAATATAATCATATCGATGATCTGCAACCAAGGCTTTAATTGCCTGACGTGCTGCCGGACAAAGTTGAACTTCATCAAATATGATTACTGAATTCCTTTCTTGCAAATCTACTTTATATTGCAATTGCAACTGCAGAAATAAAAAATTCAAATCTGAAACATCTTCAAAAAGTTTTTTGGTTTCTTTTGATGCTCTTGAAAAATCAATCAATATATAACTTTCATATTCATTTTTTGCAAATTCTTCAACTACAGTTGATTTACCGATTCGTCTTGCACCTTCAATTAAAAGAGCGGTCTTCCCATTTGAATCTTTTTTCCATTCTTGCATTTTACTATATATTTTACGTTTAAACATTGCACTTTCTCTTTTCCGCATTTTTTATTTTTCAATTTTAGCACATTTCCGCATTTTTTTATATAGTATTTTGTAGTATTTCCGCATTTTTTACATTCATTATCTTTTCCATCATTTCCACAAACAATTCCGGTTTAAGTAAAACCAGTCCTGCATGTCCCAATTCGGGTAATACTTCAAACTTTGTCTGAGGGAATTTACGTTTCATATAGGCTATATCCTGTTTTCGCTCTCTTTCCTCCCCTTTGGCATACCAGTAGTGAATCAGTGTATCTACTTGCGGGACCGGTTTAGGGACTTCATAATTATTGCAGGAATCAAAAGTTCTCCATAATGTTTTCCTGCTGCAATGTCTCAGAACATCTGCCACATACTGCAAATCTTCTTTGGAATAGTCATCTGTTGCAAATGCTTTTTCCAGTAACCCTACACCGCCTGTCCTTCCAAGCATCATCATCAGATAATCCTTCAGTGCTATAAAGCGTGTTACAATCCATGGTAACTGATAAGGTGTAATTCCACCATCCATGATACAATGCTCTATCTTAATCATTTGTCCCATGGTTACCATCAATGCAATAGAGCCTCCCATGGAACAACCATATACTGCATATAATTTAGTATAACCTTCTGCCTTAAGCCAGCTGTTCAATTCTAACGCAATCTGTTCCACACTGGTAAAATCGCTGTCATTCTCAAAATCATAACCGGGCAGTGCCGGAACCAACAGGTGATAATTTTTCTGTAGCAGAGGAATCACATATTCAAAGTAATCCCATTTGACAACAGAAGGATGAATCAACAAGATTGTTTTCTCATTTTCTTTTCCGAATTCATGGATATTCACTGTTCTATACCTCCTTCGAATTAAAATACAATTTTATTTGTGCTGCCATATCATCTCATAATCTTTTTCCCCGGTAGCTTCATCCAAACCTTCGCCCCGGATTTCAAAGTCTTCTCTCTGATAAAAATTTATTGCGCGTATGTTCTTTGGGTACACGTTTAAATGTAATTTCATTCGTTTCTCTTTTGCAAAATCCAGTAAAAGTTTTCCTATCCCCCGTGACTGCATTTCATCCGAAACAAAAATTCCTTCTA
>ERZ781272.669-NODE-669-length-18759-cov-5.799508_pt1 | contig 18759 bp, 17 predicted proteins | sample MGYA00375850_ERZ781272 | MGnify/ENA primary metagenome ERZ781272 (study PRJEB29790, sample SAMN06051246) | human gut metagenome | host: Homo sapiens | place: USA: Cincinnati, Ohio | collected 2013-06-21 | study: EMG produced TPA metagenomics assembly of the Gut...
TGTCACTGCTTTTTTGAAAAAGAAAAACTGCGCCACAGCCTTGGCAAGCCATCGCACAGCGATTTTGTTCAATTTGATCTTGTCAGGTGCTCCTTTATCCCGCCAAAAGATTTCCGCCAGCTCCGTGAAATTGCAAGATACCGTTTTAAGCTGGTCTGTATGAAATCTTCGGAGAAAAACCGCATCCAGAACTGCATGACGGTTTCCAATGTCGGTATTGCAAGCGTCCTGTCCGACCCTTTTGGCAGAACGGCAACCGAAATCATGTCTTACCTGCTGGAGCATACCGCTGACACCATTGATGAAAAAGCTGTCCGCAAGCTTATAAAAAAGGGGGCCAAAGCCAAGTCTGATGAAATCATCGAGACCATTAAAGGCTATCGTATTGAAACAGACCAGGCCAAAAAGCTGGAACTTGCACGCGGACATCTGGAATATCTGGATGATATGATTACCCAGACCGAAGTAGAGCTATATGTCCGTATAAAGCCTTATTATGAATTTGTCGAATTCGTAAACACCATGCCGGGCATGACGGAACTGAGTTCCGCCATTGTGCTTGCTGAAACAGGCGTGGACATGGACGTCTTTGACGATGCCAAACACCTTTGTTCCTGGTGTGGCCTTTCCCCTGCGAACAATGAATCCGCCGGCAAGACAAAATCTGTCCGGATTGCCAAAGCGGGCGATTATCCGAAACCAATGATGGTACAGTGTGCCCTTGCTTCAATCAAATGCAAAAAACAGCCCTATTTTGCAATCAAGTATGGCAGGCTTAAAAAGCGCCGCGGCCACAAGAAAGCAATTATTGCAGTCGCAAGGATGATGATGGTCTGTATTTACCATATGGTATCTGAAAAGAAACCATTTACGCCTACTGACTATGAGGAATTGATGGATCCCCAAAAACATGTAGAGCGCGTTGTTTTAAATGAAAACAATGTTTTCGCTTACCTTGAAAATTACTATGCAGGTTGATGAAGATTTAAAAGGTCAATTTCATACAGAAATGATGAAAGCAATCTTGAAATTTGAAATCAGAGTGAAGTAATCATATTACATGAATGAAAAACGGGAGATACACAGATGTTTTGTGCTATTTCCCATGTTGATTTTAGTGTCATATCAAGGCTCATTCAATCGTGGTAAATTCGTGTTAAAATGAGTATTTTTCTATCCTTCAAACTGCTTGAAAGTATAGTGTTTATGCGGATAATCGAAAATTAGATACAAAATTTCATATAAATTTATATACACAAATGTGTCCTGATGTGGTAGAATTGAACTAAGCACTAACGAAACTCACAAAAATCGGAGGTATCTATATGACTACCGGAGATAAGATTAAACATTTTAGAAATTTGCGTGGCATTTCACAGGAAACGCTCGGTCAGCTTTCCGGCATCAATTCCGCCACAATAAAAAAGTATGAGTATGGTATCCGTAATCCCAAACCCGACCAACTGATGAAAATTGCAAATGCTTTGGGTATCAGTATCAATGTTTTCATGGATTTTGATATAGAAACGGTATCAGACGTATTATCCTTACTACTAAAAATGGATGAGAAATTAGATATGGATTTTAAGGCGGAAAAAGATGAGGACGGAAGTTTTATTCCCTCTACAATCAAAATATCCTTTAAGAACTCTCTGCTCAATCATAAGTTGGGCGTATATATGAAAGCAAGGGAATTACAGGAAAATCTTTTAAATGATACAGAGCGCTTCTCGTCAGAGGAAGAACACCAGCGTGCGGTTGAAGCACTCTCAAAAGATTTAGACGCTGTTAAGCAAAGTATTCTTGATGACAGCAAAATTGTTAAAAAAGGGGTTAGTGGTATATATGATAAAATATATCCAGAAAATGAATAATAAAATTTGGGGAAAAAGTATTGACTCTCACGCAACGTGATATAGTATGCTTTCTTTATGAAAACAGTACAGCATTAGCCGGCGAATCCTATTCTGTTTTCTAAATACGGTAAGGAGTTGAAAACAATGAGAACGATTAGCCAAGTTACGGAATTAACAGGGATAAGCACACGCACACTACAATACTATGACGAAATCGGACTGCTAAAGCCAAGCGAACTGACACAGTCCGGCTATCGCTTATATGATGATGAAGCATCACAAAAGCTGCAACAAATATTATTTTTTAAGGAATTGGGCTTTAAACTGAAAGAAATCAAGGAAATTTTACAAAAACCAGACTTTGATAGAATTAAGGCTTTCAAAGAGCAAAAAGAATTGCTTCTGCTAAAGCGCAATCGGACAGACAGACTAATACAACTCCTTAGCCGTTTAGAGAAAGGAGAACAATGTATGAGTTTTAAAGAATTTGACTTGTCTGATTATATCAAAGCATTAGAGGATTTTAAAAACAACAGTACCGATAATGTTGTCAAACACTGGGGAAGTGTCGAGAATTTTGATATGTTTATCCAAAGAATCAAAGATGGTGAAGCCGAGGTAGCCAAACTTGCTATCAAGCAATTTGGAAGTGTTGAAAAGTATACAGAAGCTATGAAATACAATCTGGAACACTTTTCCGAAATCATGGATACAAAATTATCAGAGGAAGCAAAAGAACTTGCAGCACAATCTGATATGCTGTATGGCAAATTAACTGCGGATTTATCAGAAAATGTTTCTTCCCCAAAGATACAGGAGATTGTCTGCGAATTATTGCAATTTATACAAAAAAGCAGCACTGATGTATCCCTTGACAAGCCCTATATAAATATGCTTATTGATACATATTCAAACGATTATATTAAAAGCATAACCGACACCAAATATGGAAAAGGAGCTTCTGATTACATTGTAGGAGCTTTTCGTTATTACTCCGAGAATAACGCTCCCGAAAACAATTAGAGCCATTTTAGAGCCAAATGGCATAAAACAACCCCGAAAATGCCCATTTTATCAGCATTTCCGGGGTTCTATCTTTTATTCGAACTCGACAAATCCTAATCAATTTTGTTTAGAGATTATTCTCTGTCGAGTATGTAAATCCTTTGATTATTTGATACATCCATATTATCCTGCCTATATGAGCTAATGTTATCATTTTGTTATCGGGATTGATAACACCAGCTTTGTAACTGTGGATAATAGCTATATGTTGTAGTTTGAATTATAAGCGATTCCGTTTATAGAATCAAGAAGCAATTACACTTTTTTCTTTTTGTATGGTATAATGATTAGCCTATCCAACATCTAAAACACAAATGCCTACTGCTTATTGGAATAATGTTGTCGCAATATAATTGTCGGCTTTTATTATGCAATTATTAGCCCGTTTTCTATAATATTTGGCTTCATCAAGAGAATTGTTATAATCTTGAATAATTTTTTCTTGCACTGATATATCTGGCACAGGAATTTGAATTGAGTTAATTTCATCACTGTTAAGATTATATTGTCCTCCTCCTTGTCGCCTCATAACCGCTATCTGCTCTCTAACAATTGGTGTCATAAAAATAATATTCACATACTCAGGTAAAACTAAATTCGTATTAAATCTATATCTAATAAGATAGGAAGCATATGTATATACTCCGTCTGCATTAAAAACGGATGCTTTTCCAACAAGTTCCTTGCTACCATTAGTCCGTGTTATTAAAAAATCACCCTTTCTTAATAGCCATTTATCTGGTTCTTTAGCCGTCACGGCACAATCATAAGGCAAGTATTTCAATTCTTCATAATGCAATTCTCCATTTTGAACATTTGACATTCTTAAAACAGGTATCATCCCTTCCTTTTTTTCTAATGCTGCTTTAACAGATAAACCAAATAAAAAATCTTTTTGTAAGTTTCCAATTGACATGGCAGGGTAATTAAAACTATCAACAATAGCATCTATAATACCCTCTTTACAAATATATTCAACTTCCCATCTATCGGTAGATGTAAACTGAATTACCTTAAGCAACGAATCTGATTGCTCATCAGTTGATGTTTTCTTTTTATATGCCGATACATACTTTTGAATATTTGTTAATTGCTTTGTAAATTCCATATTTGCTTGTTCAGCCATCAAATGTGACTGATTCAGCAAATTATGATATTCATCAAGTAGTTTCTTTTGTTCAAAAATAGGAGGTATTGGTGCAGATATCTCAGCCAAACTATCAAATCCCAATGTCTGCCTTACAGTTCCTGTTGTTGAATTTCTTATCAAATTATTAAATATATCACTTTTCATTAACAGCCATATATATTCAGGAAGAAGTGTATCTTTACAACTAAATACTACATAAGCTGGACTTATATATTCTCCTATTTGCTCTGATGTTTTAAGCCCAACAGAACCAACATTAACACGATAAGGATTATATGCAAGCCAATCATTTTTTACAATATGATACTTTTGTTTGATTGTTTTTCCAAACAATTTATCTGCATCAAACATTCCTATTTTATTCGAAACGCCTAAAATACCAAACTCCGTATCAGGATAATCAGATAATTTCACTTTATCTGTCTGATGAACTATATGTTTACCAAGTTTTTCAATAGGATACTTTGATAGCAATTTTTTCACTAAAAATTGTTTAACATCCCATGTGAAAAAATCTTCATACGAGGCGGTTTTTAACAAGCTATTGCTCATTTAATGCCACCTCCTGCCCATCCCATACACGAAAATAGACTCCATCTTTAAATTTATACGAATATATTTTTTTATAATCCACCCACAAATTATTATCTTTACGATACTGTGAGTATTCCTTTAAAAGTTGTGGTAATTGATTACCATCAGATGCTGTTCCTGTAGTTGTAATTCCAGCATCATCAATCTTAGCAATTGGGATATCATAATTAAACTTCTTTTTTATAATAGGTTTACTATCCTCAATAACTTGTTTTTTAAGCTCTATCTGTGCCTTTTGAATGCATTTCTTTTGAACATTATTGTCCTTCTGTTGTTGCTTAATTATATTTACTTCTCTTTCAATTTTAGCAATATCCTTCGAGTTCTCCTTCTTCGCTTTTCGCAAACGAGAATTGGCATCTTTCAACTCTTGTTTGAGTGTCTCTCCTAATACAACACAGCAATTATACCGTGTATCCAAAGTTTCGATTTCTTCTTGATGCATTATATACGCTTCAGTTTCAGCTTCAGTTTTACATTTCGCATATTCAACCTCCTCATCAGCCGTAAATTTTCGCATAAATACAAGACTAGGTTTAACAGTAGCTCCAGCAGCAATAAATACATCCTGTGGAATCGAACAAATTAAAATTAGTTTTGCCTTTCCTTCAAAATATTCTCTGACAATTTGCAGATTCTTATTGTTCAATACACCTTCTGGTAAAACCATACCCATTCGACCACCCTTTTTTAAAAGGTGTAAACAACGTTCCATAAATAACACTTCTGTTAAAGTAGATGAACTTCCAAGGTCATATAAAGAAAGCAATGTCTTACCAATATGGTCATCTACCTGTCGTAATGCATCCTCATATGCCTTACCATATTTTTTCTTATACTTTTTCTTCATTTCTTCATCTGTAAATTTATCAGCATTTGTAATAATTTGATTTTTGTCCACATTCTGACCAAACGGAGGATTCGTTAATATCACATCAAAGCGTTCTTCAAAAATACCATTGACATTTAACAATCCATCATGATGATGAACACCACCGTGTCCATCACCATGCATAATCATATTCATTTTGGAAGTTCTTGCCATACGGGGATTGGCATCTGTTCCATAAATACAATTCCTAGAAAGTTTATACATACGACTTTGCTCAACACTAGTATCAAGCTCTCCGTTTAAGACACTCTGCATCTGCTCAATTTCTTCATTTATTAAAAGCTTTTCTTTCTCGGATAAGTCCTCAAAGCCAGTACCTTCTAAATCTATTCTAATGCGTTCCTTTTCACAACGAACCTCTTCTTCGATTTTCTCCCGAACATATTCAAATGCCTTTATTAAAAATCCCCCCGACCCACAAGTTGGATCACAAATCACTTCGCCTTCCTGCGGGTCTAAAATTTCAGTCATAAAATCAACAACAGTACGAGGAGTAAAAAATTGACCTAATTCGCCACGGAATGTAGTGCCAAGAAATTGCTCAAATGCAATACCTTTAACATCATCCTGAGTATCCGAAAGGTTATATGCCTCCAATTTTCCAAGTATTTGCTTAAAACTATTTTCTCGGATATTGATTTCGTCCCTTTCTTCAAATAATTTATCATCCTTAAAATATTCTTTTGTTGTCCGAAACAAAAACTGCATATAGGATAAAGAATAAAGATTTGTACCTTTAAGACCTGGTCTAACATTTTTTTCATGATTCTCAGCTGCTTCTTCATATTCTTTTTGAGTGAAAACCTTCATTCCTTTGTTATCACGTTCAAAACGTATTTTCATAAATAACAACTTGCTAATTTCATCAAATGCTGCTTCTGGAGATAATTTATCATTATTACGGATAATATTATGACAAACTTTCAATGTTTTTGTGAATTCTTCTCTCGTAAAAGTTTTTGTCTGATTTTTAATCTGCTTAATCTTCTTTTCATTTTCTATATCTTTTGCCGTAGGAATGGCAACAACTTCTTCTAGCACTTTTGGAATTTTCCCATGATTAACCGTAAAAAATTTTGTTTCTTTTTGATTTGATGTAACAAAAAAATCCGATCCTGCATACCGAGCATAATTCCTTCCTTGATAATAATCTTCAATATGAATTTTTACATTTTCTGCCTTAGTTTCAACAACAATAAATGCATTATTTGATGCATCTTTATCTGCTTTACTTTTCCATATAATAATATCAGCACGGGCTTGACCTGTCCCTCTTTTAGAATCTGTTAAATCTAACTCTTGATCCATTTGTTCAAGCATATATCCATAATCATTTACTAATGTGGCAATATATCTTTGGCGCACCTTTTCTTCAGGAGTTGCAACATGCCATGCCCCATTCTTTAAAGGACACTTAATTTTTCCATCCTTTTCTTCAATTTCTAACCTTGCCATATCTATTTTCCATCCTTACTTTTCTTGATAATTTTATCTGCTTCCTTCAGCGCAGTCCGTCTAATAAACTCACTATAAGATGCGTATGCTTCAAGTTCAGCCGCCTGCTTTAATTTTTCTAGTTCCTCTTTACTTACCCTTATACTCATAGAAAATGTCTTATTCATATTAAAATCCTCCTACTTCAAAAGTATAACATTTGCGTGGAACATTTACAATACAAAGTTCTACACATCAAATAAAAAAACAGAGCCAAAGCTCTGCAAACGTTCTTGTAGTCAGAATCGTACTGATTTGTATAAATAATTATCTCCCATATTCTTATATTTCAATTGATATAATTTTCACAAAATTTCTATTCAATATTACCCATCCGTAGTATAAAACCTATCAAATTCGATAGGTTTTATACAGTAAAATTTTTCACAATTATCTCTGTTTTCCTTAACCAATTTTGTTTAACAATTATTCTCTATCGAATATATAGATCCTTTGATTCTTTGATATATCCAAATTATCCCGCCTATATGAGTTAATGTTATCATTTTATTATCTTTGTTGATAACACTGAATGTATAACTGTAGATAATAGCTATATGTTGTAATTTAAATTATAAGCAATTTTGCTAAAAAAAGCAAGATGTCAATTATAAAAGGTTTTCTTTTGAAGCACATTCCTTCTCATATTATATTTTTCTTCCCTCTTGACAAAGAAGGGCAGAAGGTTTTAACCTTCCACCCTATAACTATATAAAATCATAAATACTATATGATTTTCCGCAACCTTTTCATCAGATGGTCTAACCGTGCATAAATAGCCCCAGTTGTCAAATGGACAATCGGAGCAATCTCCTTCGTAGAATATCCCTGCATCTTCAACAAGACAATTTGCAAAGTACGCTTGTCCACTGTAACCAAAACATGGTACAAGCTTTCATTTTCAATTTCATTAAGCAAACCTGCAACGCTCTTTACTTCGGTAAGCTGCTCCTTGCCTGCCATCTCATCAAGATACTCAGCAATATCATTTGTCCACCTGTTAAATTGTCTGTTAGAATTAAAGTCTGCCCTGTTATCTATGCGGATTTGCTCAATAACTGCTTCGTCAACTCCACACTCACGCAACACCTTTTCCTCAGCTTCTTTCCAGATACGCCATTTTCTTTCTTCCCTTCCGTAATTATATGCTATTCTTCTTTTCCTCCAATCCGAATTTTAAAAATGTAAAAATCCAGATGGAGAGGCGGTGAACGACACCGCATATCAGAAACAGTCCTACGGCACTTTCCAACAAAAAACGACAAAAGAAAAACCGCAAAGGCTGTTACCACATAAAGAGGTAATTTAAAAACATTATTGGAATACAACTTATAGGGGGATAGCAAAGGCAAAAGCCAGCGTGAAAGGCAGAAATGCTTTCCACGCTGGCTTTTTTATATAAAAATTCAAATCGCACATTCGCAAAGAAGAGTCCTCTTTGCTAAAATGTAGGCGAAGGAAGTCAGGCGATATGCGAAGCCAAAAATACCACATAGCGATTGACAAATACGAGCGGAGGATTATCATCAATAGCCTAAACAATCTTAGAAACAAGCTGATTGCAGACGGCAAATATACTGACGTGGTTGACGATATCCTTGTAAAAGTCCCAAGTGCGCCAATCAAGAAATTCAAAGTCAAGATTATGGAGGTTTAGCCTATGGAGAAAACAATATTTGAGCAAATGGGCGGAACTTATCACGAGGAAAGCGGGTTTCTTATCCCCGACCTTATATTACCGCCCGAAAAAGAAAAACCTATCGGGATATAGGGACAGCTACACAAACGCTACCTGAAAGATCATAGAAAAGTGACCTACGCAACGCTCCTGACCAGCGGTAATCTAAATAATTACCTTGTCGATATTGACCAGCAGGCCGAGGAAATGTTTTTGCGGGTGATAAAACAGATAGCAGAATGTGAGGGCGTAACTGAACTGATGAAAGCAGAGAATCAAATTGAATGGATAAGGAGAAAAATAATATTCGTGGAAGGGCAACAGAAGTAGTCAATACGGATTTAATTTATACCTAATTGACAACAGTGGCAGGGAGAATTATTTTTCCCTGCCATCAATAATTATTTTCTATTTGCCCAAAAAGTAAGATACATTTGAGCAACCGATTCAAGTAACACAAACAAAATATGTAAAATAATAAAGATGCAAATAGCTGTAATGCATTTTAAAGATACAATCGAAAAAAGGTTCTGCATAAGGGAAATGGCTATAAGCCCTACTAAGTATACAATTTCAATGATAACATTATAAGCTATATTAGAAAGCAAAATTTGATATAAAGATAATTGCCGACCATTAACAGGCTTAAATTGCTTTTTGTTCGATTCGGTTTCTTTTAAACATTGTATATTCTTATTGTCCGCAGATACTAAAATTGTAATAATCGCTACCGAAAAGGAAATCAAAATCGCAACAATGTTTATCTGTGTATCTATAAATCCATAAAAAGTCAATACAACTTTTTCCGAACTTCCAATGTCAAAAATTATTGCTAATAATAACGCAATCACGGCAATTAACATAGGAAAAAGAAATTTTATAAAGACTCTTTTCCTAGACAAAAAGTAATCTTTAATTGGAACAAAAATTATACTTTTCATATTCTATTCCTCGTTTCTTCTATGAATTCTTGTGCTTTACCGAAGAAATCCGAGCTATTCACTTCATTGGTTATGGTTTCGGCTATGACTGATAAATAATGTTTCATTTTCATAAGGTCGGTATCAATCTCAAACTGACCTGAAGCATTCGTTCCCTTTACAGAAATCTTCTTTATTCTATTATTACTTTGCAAATCATCATAATATGCTTTGATAAGATTCTCTGGAAACTTTCTTGCACCTTTTGGGCGTTTGAGCCAAATTTCCACCTCATCGTCAATGTCATTACGATTTGCAAATTGCATAAAATCGTCCTTTATATCCTCTTTTCTGACAGTCAATTTTAGAGCAGAGGTTGTTCTTGCATTTTTTAATGAAGATAAGAAATCATCTCCCGGCATAATCTCATGTGATAGCTTATAGTGATATTTATCGTCTGTATCTTCGTTATAACTTATAAATTGTGTGTTAAGGTAATCAATAATGCAATTTATAGATATACCATAATGATTACTCTCATGTACAGCAATAAAGCGACACTGCCCTTTGGCGAGACGAATACATAAATGTGTTTTTTCTTCATCACCGTCTTGCTGACGCTTACGAGTACCAAGTTCTGTCATCGTTTGGGTATCAATCTCATTTCGGACATGATTGTATTTAGCGGATTTAAAAATAATATTGTAGTTTCCATTTTTTAAATCCTCATATGAATCAAGCCATACAACCTTTTCTGAACTTGTAATGTCTTTCTTCCTATCAGTCAGAGCTTTTGCCGCAATGTATGGCAGTAATTTTGAAAATGAATCCACTATTTGTTGGATATCGTAAGTGGAAAAATCATTACTATCCTTTTGCTTTGAAATTGTAAGATAATAAAAGTAAATCGGAACATTTTTCTTAGGCTCTTGGCTACTCATTTTCATCCTCCTTCATCACAATACATCAGATAGCAGCTTCCAACTATCACTCTTAATATCGTCAGAATACGTTTCCGTACAAATGCAAAGTTCACTGCTTTGCTTGTCCTGCCGGACAATTCCGCCGGACAAATTGTATTTATTAGTATAAGATTTCAGTACTTCAAATTTTTTTGCGGTGTATTTATCAATATCCTCGCTATCACCTGTCTTAGTGAATCCGCCTTTGGTTTCGATTATCCATACATTACCGTCTGTTGTTCCAACAATATAGTCTGGATAAAATGATTTTTGCTTTCCAAAGTTATCAGTATAAACGATAGAGAAGTACTCAATCCCCTTATCTCCGTTTTTATAAAACCATTGAATACTCTGATTATTCTCGCAATAGTGTTCAAATAACTTTTCAGGCATAGAACGCTTTTCCGCCGAAGATAAGTAACTCTTATATACATTCTTGGTAAACTCTGCCTGTGATTTTGCAGAACCGTCATAGGTAAAAATCATTTCTAAAGGAAAGCCAATTGGTTTTTCAGTTGTTTTCGGTATTACCAAAGATGATTGCAGTGTTTCATCTGCCATAGCGTTACGAACATCTTCAACTAATTTGTGTTTGTTATTGATTATAAAAGCGTAGAGTTCTCTTGTTTCAATTTTTAGGATTTTTGAATCACAACGCAATCCGTTCAGGAATAACTTGCGCATAATAGTGTTTGTGCTGTTATAATCCAAATTAACTTTATAACCGATTTCCGCAACACAATGATGATACTCTTTGCCGTGTTTATGTGTACTCAACGATTCGTGGATTGAAATGTCGTTTAATTCGGAAATGTTTTCTTTCGACAAAGTGCTTACTGAACCCGACTTTGTATAATCAATAATATCCTCTGAAAAAGAATATCCGTGAGCCTCCAACAATGTCTTATTTTTAGCGATATCGCCTGTAATATGGTATTGCTTTTCAAAGTACTTATAAATGACTTTAAGCGATAATTTAGCGTCACGTGGAAACGGGACATCGGTTTTGTACTCGCTTACAATCGTAAAAGAACGATGCTCCGGCTTCAAGAATACTTTGTATGCGTCAAGCGCACCTTTTCCTAAGCTCAGCTTAACGCTCTCTGTGAATTTTTCATCCAGCGTATACAAATAGCAGCTATCAAGCAGATCGCTCTCATAATGCTTTGCTTCCGGCATACGGCGAATCCGTCCGATTGTCTGAATCTCAAACACTTCGCTCATATTATCACGCAGTTTAACAAGTATCTGCGCCCTTGGACAATCCCAGCCTGTTGCTACCGCCTGTTTGATAATAACTGCAATCGGTTCTGAATTCGGATTTTCAATATCTTCAAGATTCTGCTTTTTATCTGAAAGCCAAACAGCTAGCGAATTGTTCTCATAAGTAATTCCCTTGCTTTCAAAATATTCTTCTACTCTGTCAAGTAAAGCGTCAGATTTATTCGGAATCTGTACGATAATAAGAGGATTGATTTCTGCTTTTCGATTCAGGTATTCAGAATGCAACTCTCTCTGTTTATCTATCGCTTTATCAAGCAAATATATAATCTGATCGTCAACGCTAATATGCTGCTCAAAGTTTTCGTTGATAATAAGTAGTTTTTTAATCAAACCTTCTGCAATGACATCTTCTTCTGGAATATCAATTAAAACAGCGTCTTTATAATTTTTCGGAGTGGCAGAACAACGGATTATCTTATCCGAACGGAAAAGTTCGATAATATCATCCGCTTTTATCGTGTCGTTCTGATGAGATTCATCAACAATGATTGTGAAACTCAGACCGCTATCAAGTGCATTCCGTATATGTTCAATAAAGTTAGTACGCTCGCTGTCTTTAAGAGCATTGTTGCCTTTTTTCGTCAGCTTTTCCCAGTTAATAAAGCAAGCGTCATTCTCCGCAAAACCAGCGGTCATAATGTCGGAAAGCAATTTTGTTTGGCTTCCGTGGATATAACGATCCATTTTTTCTTTACTTTGTTCTTCAAGGCTACCTTTACCGGGCGTGAGCCAGACGAACACCGTTTTATAATTGCTTTTGAAATACTCATCCATAAAATGCGTGAGTATAATGGTTTTCCCGCTTCCCGTACAGCTTTTAAGAATAATATCTCGCTTCGGCTGTTCCATTGCTTCGTTCAAATCAGAAATTGCTTTTATCTGAAAATTCGCAAGAGTAATATCCATTTTCAGCCCTCCAATTCTTTATAGTAGTAGTCAGGAATAATGTTTATTGTGATTTTCCTGTCTTTCAAAATCTGTGCCTGCTGTGCATCCATTAGAATGTCATGTCCCAAGTACACTTTCTCGCATTGTGCGTTTTCCTCAAGATGAGAAATAAAATCATCAAGTTCTTCTTCGGTTAGCACGATAGCAATTTCGGCGTTGCCCATGAAGTTGACACCATTTTCGAGTTCTACTAATTCTCTGATGTGATGTAGTAACTCGTCGGCATACTCATAATACAGACGGTCCGATATCGGAACATAATCAACTTGATAATATTTAAGACTTTCGGCGTACCCCTCTTTGTCTATAACACGCTTGATACGCTCATAGGTGACATCACGGCAGATATTTTTTTCATTGTTGGTGCAGAGGATAAAGCGACGGTTTCCGCCATCTTCAGCATTCAGCTTCATTACAGCGTGCCCTGTAGTACCCGATCCAGCAAAGAAATCAAGTATAAAGCTATCTTTTTTTGTACCTAATTCAAGAATTTTTAGAAGCAGTTTGATCGGCTTGGGGCTTGTAAACACTCCTTTTCCTTCAAAAATCGTTTTCAAATCTCTTGTGCCTTCTTGCGTGTCGCCCACTTCACTTCTAAACCATATTGTTTTACAAACAGTGCCTTGTTGAACTTCCGAAAGATATGTTTTTATACGAGGGACATTACTGCCGTTTTTGCCAAACCAAATGCGATTTTCTGCGACAAGTTTTTTGAATGTTTCTTCGTTTGTAATCCAGCTGCGAGAATCTGAGGGCATTATAACCTTGCCACTTGGCGTTGTAATTGGATAATTACCGCTTTCGCTAAAAGTTCTTGCTGAAAAATCACTTGAAGCCCAAGCCCCCTTTGGATCATTGTCTGGATTTTTATAACGAGCGTTCATTTCATCAGTTCGTTTTAACAGGTTTGGTTTCCATTTTTCTTTGTTTTTTGCATAAAGTAATATAAAATCGTGATTGTCCGACAGCCAACGCGCGTCGTTTTGGGGACTAAATTTTTTCTCCCAAATACAATTTGCCACAAAATTGTTATATCCAAATATGCTGTCGCATAGTTCACGCAATACCGCTTGTTCTCCATCATCTATAGAAATAAAAATTGTTCCTGTTTCGGAAAGAAGCGTTTTCGCAATTTTCAACCGTGTTTCCATAAAACTCAGCCATTTGCTATGCCTAAATAAATCTGTTTTTTCCACAAAAGCGTCATCATAAACGAAGTCCTTTTTTCCCGTGTTATAAGGCGGATCTATATATATAAGATTAATTTTTCCCTTATGCGCTTTCTGCAAAAGTTTCAATGAGGCAAGATTGTCGCCCTCAATCAGAAAATTTATCTGACTACCATTGTTTATGAACAAGTCTTTTTCCTCGGTCAGCACAGGAGTATGGGTGTCAAGAATCTCGTCTATCTCTTCACGGTGTTCCTCAAACACAAGACCGTACTTCTTTCCATTCACATCTTTTTCAAGATCGGAAAGATAGGAGAGCAGATTACCCGTGTTCTCATCCTGCGGAGCGGCAGTAATAAAACTGCGAATTTCTTTGATTTTCGCAAGCAAGTCTTCACGCTTTTGCTTTGATATATTTGTGCTCATCGCTTGTCCTCCTGATTAGCTCCTTGTGCTTGTGAAGATGCATTTTGCCCTACCATCTGCATAAATAGATCCATAGCTGTTGCAAGTTTTTCCTGACCGCTTTGTATTGCCTGTTGCCGATTCATGGCATTTATCATACCGTCTGGAATATATGGTGTTTGGATAGTTTCCCATGTAATTTTGTTTTTATATCCGAGAGAATTTGATATTTCTTCAAGGAGTTTATCCTGTGCCTTTTTTATCTGTTCCAGCTGGGCATCCGTAGGATCTTTAACGATATACTTTTCGTGTAGATTTTTCCAAGCATTGATAACCTTTCTGTCGTCAGCAAAAACAATATCAATAACATTTAAAGCGTGAACACTTTCTACTGTCCATCCATATATACGTGCAGTCATCAATGCCTTAAATATCTGCATTTTGTCTTTTCGTTTTTCAGAACGAGTTTGTAACCATTGCCCAATCAAAACTGCAACTATAGGGATTACGATTATTGCTATAAGATTCAAAATATCTTTCATCTCCATATTTATTTCTCCTTTACATCCAATCTATATTTTGAGCCGACCATTTTGGGGTAAATTCTTCGACTCTGACCACTGCCGTAAACGGTTTTGTTAGAAATACATTTATTGTTTTCAACACAGAACTATAATCATCGGTTTTTGTATCAATCTTCCGACAAAAGGCTTTCCATTTCTTTTGCATTGTTTCATCGCTGTCAAAAGTCATAACTTGTTCAAACTGTTCTACTGTAAAAATGTGTCCACGATTTTCAAAAGTTTTTCTTAGTGCCTCAGTAAGCGTCGCTCCGTCAAAATCAAACTTATTTGCAAGATAGTAAATATCATAATAGTCTTTCATTCGACTGGAAAATTCCATAAGGCTAAGGATAGCGTCAATTTTTTCGGCAATCGTTGTTTCGAGAGAATAGGTATTAACCATCGGAGCAGTAAAATCCTCAAGTTGTGTTGGAATTTTCCGCTTTTCCTGTTTCGGCACAATGACATCGCCCACACCGAAATCAATGCTGAACGGCGTTTTTGTGTTCTTGATTCGCGCTATAAGCGAAGCTCCTATACCAGCGTATTTCTTTGCTACGGCAATAGGGGCAATATCTTTAATCTCAAAGGTAATAAAATCATTGTCGGTAGACGTATTAATGATTTCTTCCAATACAGGCTTCAACTGTTCGGGAGTGTTGGGCACTTTCCGAAGAAGAAAATCCACATCCACTGTTACACGGCTATCAAAGTCAGTAACGGAATATATAAACAGCCCGCCTTTGAGTACAAGGTTCTCAGCATATTTAGATTTCTCCAAACGCCGCAGAAACTCTTCCTGACAGAAAAGCTGCAAACAAAGCTGATAGCTTCGACCGATTTCTTTTGCCTTGTTTTTCAATCGTGCCAGTACAGACTCTGCAATATCAGCCATTGAGCAACACCTCCATAACATTCATAACTCTTGCATATAATTTCATTTCTTTTGCGTACTTTGAAAGGTTCGCAAGATTTTTATTTTTATCAGAGGCATAGGCGTTTACAGCTTTGTTGAAGGTTTCATTATCCAGTTTTGTACGATATTTGAAACAATCACATATTGTTCTTTCTCGGTCATACACGGAAAGTGTTACGCCGTTAAAGCTATCTGCCACTTTTCCGATTGGCCAAAAGTCCTTTTGAATATAGTAAGCCTTAATCGGAAATTCCTCTATTTTCTTCACAGCACGGGATGCCGTCCTCGGCACGGCGACAGACCATTCACGGGGAGCAAAATCACTATACCCGTAGTGGAACAATGCAGACTCAACGCAAACAATTCCTTGCGGAAGAAGCTCCTGTAATAATTGCTCTTCTGTTATTTGGTTGCTGTGAGGAAGCTGATAAAAACCTCTACGGATTCTGTCAATGTGACCGTCTTTGCAAAGTGCTGCCACTTCATAATTTTTTATGCCCTCTGCCACAAAGTCAGCGGTTTTTGCAATGCCGCCATTATTTATAATTACTTTTTGTGCAATTTCCTTTTTGTTCAAGTAAACACCAACTTTCTTCATGCAAAGTAAAAACATTGTATGCTATTATTATACCATAGTGCGGAAATAATTACAATAGCTTTAGCAGACTGATTTTAAATTTTGCGTGTAATTCATTGATGGATTTGCATTTAGAACACGGTTAAACTAAATAGCATCCCCTGTTTTTCCGAAAAATATTCAAAAACTTTCCGAAAAGTATTGACAAATAGATATTTTTGGCTGTACAATAAAGCATTCTTTTCGGAGAGTTACAACTGAATATTGACTTACACAGATTTTGAAGGACGGCGCAAGCTGACAACGCAGTAGTATGCTGACGAAAATACTGCTACCGTTTCCAATACCTTTTGTTTCGCGGCGGAAACGGGAAATAACGAAGCACGACTTTGAATTTCGAAGCCGGTTACATGAATGTGAAACCAACATTGCAAGGGGGATATTCTATCCTTTTTCAGATGTTCGGTACACATTGGTGTGCCGGCTTTTTTGTTGCCCAAAACGCCGGTTGAAAATTGAATGACCGGCTGAATGGGATATGATTTTGCGATGACCTCTCTTTTCGGAGAGTGAGCATGACAACGCCGCCTGAGATGGGGCAGGAACAGAAAAACGATATTCAGGCAGACCGGCGGAAAATAGCAGACCGTATGAAGGCGAAAGAATGTCTCATACCGTAGCGAGCAGGGAAACTGTATTGACAGTTTCCACCCCAACTAGCTCCGTGAGCCGATTACTCTTTGGGGAATACCCCAATCCCCTAAAAAAATCAAGAAAGGACTGATGTTATGAACGAAGCCAAGAACAAAAATTTATTTATCCGTGTGAGCGAAAAAGAGAAGATACTCATTGAGCGCAACGCTGAAAAGTGCGGTCTTTCCGTATCGGAATATCTTAGACAGCGTGCTTTGGGATATATGCCGAGGGCAGCTTTACCCGAAGTGTTCTTCTCTTTCAGTGATAAGCTGGACGCTCTCTGTATTGCTGTGGATGGAAAAGTCACAGCGGATACGGAAGAAAAAATTATCACTCTGATTGATGAAATTACAAGTGAGTTAATTCTTCCTCAACGAGAAAAGGCGGTGGTATAGATGGCAACTACCGGCTTCTGGCCTGTGAAAAAAGGCTGAAGGAGGTTATTGACTATGCGGAGAATCCCGACAAGACCATCGACCGAAAGTATATGGACAAAGACTTGTATGATGCCTTGCAGTATGTTTCAAACGACAAAAAGACCGATAAGAAGATGTATGTATCGGGTATCAACTGCAACACAAAGCGGGCATACGAGCGTATGACGGCGACAAAGAAACGCTTTGGGAAAATTGGCGGTAATGTAGCCTATCATGGTTATCAGAGCTTTCAGACAGGCGAAGTTACCCCCGAAGAAGCGTACAAAATCGGATTGGAAACGGCAAGGCGTATGTGGGGCGGCGATTATGAAATCGTTGTCACCACCCATCTGAATACGGATAATCTGCACAACCATTTTGTAGTAAATTCCGTTTCTTTTAAGACCGGAAGGAAATTTGAGAACCATATCTCCGACCATTACCGGCTTCGGGAAATCTCCGACGCCGTATGTTTGGAATACGGAAAAAGCGTCTTGAAAGAAACAAGTTTTTACGGTGGTGAGAAAAAAGAATACTGGCTGAAAAAGCAGGGCAGTCTGACGCACAGGGAAATTTTGAAGGGCGATATTGCTACTGCCCTTGCACAATCCACCAATTTCAAAGCCTTTGAACTCCGCTTAAAGGATATGGGTTACGAAATACGACGTGACGAACGATTCGCCCACTACTCCGTAAAAGCACCCGACTGGCAGAGAGCCATCCGCTTAGACCGCTTGGGTAAAGAATACACGCCGCAGGCAATCCGTGAAAGGCTGCTGGAAAATCAGAAGTATGTAGGATATGTCCCATTCCAAAAGCTGAAATATACGCCGCTGCTATCGCTTGAAATTGAGTGCCGTAAGATGAAGCGTATGGACGGAATACAGATAATTTTCGCCCTTGTGATTGAACTTTGCAAGCTGATTACAGGAAATAATGTCACAAAAGATACGCCCCGCCCGCTTTCTCCTGCTATGCGGCAGGAGGTTGTAAACTTAAATAAAACGCTGAAAGAATACAAGTTCCTATGTGAGAATCACATTGATTCCCCGCAGTGTTGAGCGGCAAATTCTCGTCACCGCCAACAGCACTTTTTTGTATCTTCATAACTAAACCCCCATGCCTGCACACTTGGCACCACCATAAATGAAACTGTACAAGCGATAGGTTATTG
>ERZ781272.672-NODE-672-length-18698-cov-14.239178_pt1 | contig 18698 bp, 18 predicted proteins | sample MGYA00375850_ERZ781272 | MGnify/ENA primary metagenome ERZ781272 (study PRJEB29790, sample SAMN06051246) | human gut metagenome | host: Homo sapiens | place: USA: Cincinnati, Ohio | collected 2013-06-21 | study: EMG produced TPA metagenomics assembly of the Gut...
TGTTTAATTTTCAAAGACCTTGTCGCCCTCAAGCGACTTATTTATCTTACCATTTGATGTTCTTTTTGTCAATAAGTTTTTTTAACTTTTTTTGACTTGTCCGTTTCACCAATTTGGCGTTACAAACGAGAACATGACATATTGTATCATAGCCCTAACCCCTATTCTTTGCACAAATCCCCATTTTCAAAAATTTTATATGTTTTTTCTTTATTTTCCTCCTTTTTTCTACCTAATTAAGATAATGATACACTAGGTTCAGTTTTAGTATATTATCACAAATTTCTTTACTAAAATTGCGCTTTTATCATCACTTATATTATAATTTTTATATTCAATATATTAAGGATGTGAAACAATTTGTATAAACTAATAGCATTAGATATGGATGGAACTGTTTTAAAAAATGATAAAACTATTTCAGTAAAAACAATAGAAGCAATTAAAGCTGCTACACTCAAAGGACTTCACGTAGTTTTATGTACAGGCCGCCCTTTAAATGGAATAAAAAAATATTTAAATGATTTAAATTTGCTTAATGATAAAAATCATGTTATTTGTCTAAATGGAGCTTTGGTACAAGACACTACAAATAATGTTATCTCAAGCTTTAATCTAACTCATGAAGACTTTAATCTTTTATGTGATTTAAGCGATAAATTAAATGTTCATATTCAGGGTATATCTCCAGATGCAGACATAACTCACAATAGAGATGTTAGTAAATATACAGTAAGACATTCTCTTTTTAATGATATGAAACTAAAAATTGTAGATAAATATAACCTTCCTGAAAATATTATAATAAATAAAGTTATGTTTATAGATGATAAAAATATAATTGATAGAGTAATAAAAGAACTTCCTGAATGGGTGTATGAAAGATTTACTGTTGTAAGAAGTTCAGATGTATTTTTAGAAATTTTAAATAAAAAAGCTAGTAAAGGACTTGCGGTTTCCCTTCTATCAGATCACCTTGGTTTAAAGCAAAGCGAAGTAATTTGTGTAGGTGATGCTGAAAATGATATATCCATGATTAAATATGCTGGTCTTGGCGTTGCAATGGAAAATGCTTTTCCTGAAGTCAAGGAAGTAGCTGATTTTATAACTTCCTCTAACGAAGAAGACGGTGTTGCTAAAGTTATCGAGGAATTTATGCTCTAAAAAATTATAGAATTCCTGTGATTCATTAGTCGAAAATAATACCGAAGATTCAGAAACACAAAATAAAGAAAATATGCTAAAATGCTACGGGCTTCTAGTCTGTAGCATTTTTAAGTTATAACATAAATATATATGATCGAAGAATGTGTCTACTGCTAAAATGTGAACAGACAACATTGTCATCAAAATACGCCTACAAACTCATCTCAGTTACCTATCCTCTTCCCTCGACAATTGTAAAACCGAAAATCGCAAAGTTCTGCTCCACCACCTATTGTTTTTGTCCTTCCCCATAACACCCCAGGAATATTTCCATAGATTACGTCATCACTTTCACAAAAGATAGAGAGTAGTTCAGGCATTCCATATCTATTCAACACATCCGCATAAAAGCAAGAACGACAGTCCCACTCTATTGCACTGTTATCATTACGTTTCCATTCCATTTTCCATCCAACTGCTCCAAATTGAGATCGAATGGATGCAGGACAAATCCTTCTGAACAAGAAGAAAAAGAATGGCAACCTTCCCATAGATTGAAATGCCTTTGCCATAGGCATTGCCGATTCTAACACGGATTTTCTTATCAATTGAAAAGCATCCTCTTTCAGCCAGTTATCGTCTAGAATGGTGGTATAAATTGCAATAGCAGGCAGAATGGATTGCTTTAAATGTTTTGCCAGCATCTTATTACTCAAATCATTTTCAAGCAATAGTGCTATGTATGCTTCTTCTGCCTTTTTCTGAAGTTCCTGTGAGGTAATTTCCCGTATTGCTCCGGATAGTTTTGTTCTTTCTAATAGCTTAGGTTTCTCCAATGACCTCATCTCCTCATTTAAAATTTTCTGCTTTCACTGACATAATACAATATATAAAAGTCAGTGAAAGCTGTTTTAAAATTTCCATAGTTTAAAAACATGGCAGTGATATTCTTTTTTTGGTTTCCTCATGGTTTCTTCAATATACTATTTCAGAAGTCTTTCTCTTATAGAGCCTATTTTGTGAATTTCATGCAAATGAAAAGCAATCATCTATCCTACTATATATCATACATTTCTTCTCAATCTCCAACCGATAGTTTGTTCCTTGACATTAACAAAGCGTCGGTACAGCCCCTCTTGTGCCATTAGTTCCCTATGTGTGCCTAGCTGAATAATCTGACCATTCTCTAACACTATGATCTGATTAGCACTTCTCACGGTGGAAAGACGATGTGCAATCATCAAAATAGTTTTATTTTTTGTAAGCTCCTCAATAGCTTTTTGTAGTTCTTGCTGATTCTCTGGATCTACACTGGCTGTAGCCTCATCTAAAATAATAATAGGTGCATCTTTTAATATAGCGCGAGCAATAGAAATACGCTGCTTCTCTCCGCCGGAAAGAGAAGATCCACCTTCACCCACCTTTGTTTTGTAGCCTTGCGGCAAGCTCATAATAAAGTCATGGCAACAGGCACGCTTAGCTGCATCTATCACCTGATTAGCTGTAGCTTCTGGTCTGCCGAACTTAATATTGTTTTCAATGGTATCCTCAAAAAGATACACATGCTGAAACACGATAGAGAAATTGCGCAGTAGGCTGTCACATGTATATTCCCTAACATCGTATCCACCCACCAATATCTGACCTTGCTGAACATCCCAAAAACGAGCAATCAAGCTACAAATAGTTGTTTTTCCGGAGCCAGAAGGACCAACAATTGCACATGTCGTTTTCTCTGGAATTGTAAAGCTTATATCATGGATGATTTCTTTATCCTCATAAGCAAAGGAAACATGTCTCATTTCAATACCCAAATGCTTAGGTATGATATCCTTGCCGTTTTCATCTAAAGACGGTGTATCCAATACACTTTCCATACGGTCAAGAGATGCTTCTACGACACGTGCTACTGAAGCCATACTTCCTACTAACTCCACATGAGAATAAATTAAAAAACCAGAAATCACTAAAAGAAGGCATTTCACCAAATCAAGCTCTCCTCCAATCATCAGATAAGGTGCTACAGCTAATATAGATGAGGCGGCCAACTTAAACACAGTCTGATATACAGCCGTTAAAGAAGAAAATACACTCTCCAATCCAATGTTGGCATCAGCACTTTTATAAATAGCATCGTCTACCGTTTTCCCAGATTTTTCTCCAAGGCCAAATGCTTTGACGACTCCCATGCCCTGAACATATTCAATAATTGCTGTAACCAATCCAGCCTGTGCTGCCTGCCGTGGTGGCGAAAGTCTCTTCGCAGCCTTCTGCATCCAAACGTACACCGACAAAGCAATAATAATGCCCAAAATAGTAATTAAACCGATATGCCATTCATAAACCAATAGCCAAAGTGCTATTACAATGGCGTGGATAAAACCGTTAAACACCTTGTCCATTACTAAAACGGCATTGGTTTCAATGTCGCTCAATGTAGTGGTAGCAGCTGCGGTAATATCACCTAGTCTGTTCTGAGTGAAATAACCCATAGGAGCACGCTTTAAGTTTTCTCCTATTTCCAGTCGCTTTTCTGCACACATATCGAAACTGCCAAACGTACGTCTAACCGAGGAAGCATTTCCAAATATAATCCGTCCACCAATGCTCAAAGTCATAATTCCAAAAGAAATCCATATGGTTGACACTGGCATACTTCCTCCCTCTAAAGTTGATAGGATACCCGTTAATACCGTAAGTATAGCCAAAATTGGAATCACTGCAAAAATAGAATCCAGAAAGCTGAACACAAAAGAGTAAAACAGATTTTTTCTTTGGTTACCAGCAAAGTCTAGTAATCGATTTAGCATTACAATCATTATTTTTCCTCCTCGCTTGTATCTCTGGCACTGGTATAAGCTGTCCAAAGTGTTTTATACAATGAGCATGAATCAAGCAACTCTTGATGCATTCCCTGTGCCTGTATTTTTCCATTATTCATAACAATAATTTTATCCGCACCGATGATTGTTCCCAATCGATGGGCTATCACGATAAGTGTTTTACCACGTACTAGTTCATTTAGAGATGTTTGTATTACTGCTTCACTTTCTGGATCAGTAAATGCCGTGGCTTCGTCTAGCACCACTACTGGACTATTTTTTAGAATAGCACGTGCAATAGCGATTCGCTGCCTTTCTCCACCGGAAAGATTGCCTCCGCCATCACCTGCCAAAGTTTCGTAACCTTTTGGAAGACTCAAAATAAAATCATGACAGTTTGCACGTTTTGCTGCTTCCTCCACTTCAAAATCAGTTGCAGATGGCTTACCAATACGAATATTCTCTCGTATAGAGAGATTAAATAGAAAATTATCCTGAGATACATAGGCAACAGTGTCCATCACTTGAGAAAGTGGTAGTTTGCGTACATCTATTCCCCCTAATAATACTGCACCGTTATTCACATCCCAAAAGGATGAAATCAACCGTGCCATAGTCGATTTTCCGGATCCAGATGGTCCTACAATAGCCGTCATACCATTTGGAACTGCATCGAAGGATACATCGTGCAACACCTCTTCGCCATGATATCCAAAACACACATGTGACATTGAAACAGTATGATTTAACAGCGTCACAGGCTTCTGAGGCCGATTCAATTCCTCTTCCTGTAAGAGTCCTGCAATTTCCTGCACAGTAGAGTCTACCATAGCCAGACTATCGGTATATTCCATTGCTTGAATCAATGGATGAACTAAACCAAGAGACAGGATGACACAACTTATAAACACTGACGCATCCAAACGCCCATGCATAAATAGCCAGCTCCCAAAAGGAAGGACACCTAGAAGATTGGCAGGCATAATAGCGATTCCCGCTACAAAATAACCATTCGTTTTTTGAAACCAAGAGGCTTTTGCTTCCCGACTTTCTTTTACAGCGGTCGCATATTTCCCATAAGATACAGCACTTTGGTTAAAAGCTTTGATGATCTCAATACCACCGATATATTCCACGATAGCAGCATCCATATTTTTCCCAGATTCCTGCACACGACTATATCGTACCTGATAATCCTTCATCATGCCCATATAGCAAAATAGACCGATAGGAATGGTGATTAGGGATACTAGAGCTAGCCTCCAATCCAAAACAAACAGGTAAATAATCATAAATAGTGGAATCAAAAGATTTGCGGTTACTTCTGGAATCAGATGTGCAAGTGGAAGCTCTAACTTTTCCACGGTATCTACCAAAATGCTTTTATATTTGCCTGAAGGGGTATCCAGTACCGTTCCCATAGGCACACGAGCTAGCTTTGCGGTAAGAGCTGTTCTGATATTTTTCAAAATTGTGAATGCCGAGTGATGAGAAAGTACTGTGGATGCAGTCGAAAGCCATACCTTTCCAAGATACCCAACTAATACGATGAAAGCTGCTTGAATAATCCCAGTTAAACTGTAATCTCCAGCACATAGTTGCACAATCAATGCTGATACCGTAAAATACGGTATCATTCCGCTCGCTGAACCAAGAATGGCAAGGATAACCGATACAATCATTTTCCCACGGCATTGCGTTGCAAAATGTAATATCCACGCTATGGAACTCGTTTTTCTATCTTTCATAGAGATCCTCCTTTTAAATTAATTAAAAATTCTTAAAAGTACTTCTTAGAATGTACGCAGTACGCAGCTATTTGACTTAAGTCGTATTCCTTAGTTAGTCAAAACTAACTCAATTTCAAAAATTAAGGCTCATTTGAACCTTAATAATCCATCCCAACCGCAATTAAAAAATGTGGCGAGTTCTTCAATATAACTGAAAGCTTTTTCTCGCGGCATATCATGAACAACGGTTTCAAAAACAGCTGTAAAATATGCACTGGTAATCATATGGTGAAGCTCGTGACTGGCAAAACCTTCTACTTTTCCATGAAATCGCAGCAACTCATAATATCGCTCTGTCTGTTTCACCTCAAGCTCAACCAAATCATTCACGAAGGAAGAATACTTTGTCCCATCCGAACAGCAAAGAATTAGCTTGAAAGCTTCATAATTATCGTAAATATAACTAAGAAAATGATGCAAATATTCCGTTGACATTTCCCGGCTGGCGTTAGTTTTACCATCTGGAATCAGCTCAAAATGAGCATCTTGTGCCACTTTAAACTGATTTATAAGTCCATCTGCTGCCGGAGCCACCAAAGCGTCAAACAAAGCGGCCTTATCTGGGTAATAGCCATAAAATGCCCCTTGGGTGAATCCAGCTGCCTTCACGATTCCACGTAAAGATGCATCTTTATAGCCTTTGTCCAAAAACTCTTTTTTACCAACGTCTAGAATTTTCTTTTGAGTAGCAGTTAATTGCTCCATAGTAGGCCTCCTTTCTAAACAAAAGATGTATTATATCAGTGATATATATCACTGATATAATACATCTTTCTTGTAAGTTTGTCAAGCTCATATCCAAAAAACTATTCCCCTCTCAAAAGTAAAAGAACTATTTCCTTCATATGAATAATCTATTTCAGTTCACTCAACAACTCAACGATGACTTACGGCATTAGATTTAAAGACAGTAAAAGGCGGACAGTAACAACTATCCGCCTAATATACCTCATAGTTTAGATGGGTTAACAAATTATCCTTGTAAACACGCATCTAAATATATGAATATTTTTTACAGTTCTACACTAATTCAACATCAATAATTGATGTTGTCCCACTTAATGCTAACTCTGGCTCTCCAGGATTACCTATTCCAGTTCTTGGCATAATTCCTGTTGCTAATAAGCAAATTGCTAAAATAGAAATTATTCTTTTCTTCACTACAATCATCTCCATTCTTGAAATTTTTATTTGTAAGAAATAGATTCTTCAATAATCTTGAAGCTCCATTCTTAAAGCTAACTAAACTATTTCTATCACTGTAGGATTACTACATAATTCTGTTTCCCCAACTGCTCCTATTCCTAATGCTCTTATGCCTCCAAATATGAAGCACACTGCTAATATAGCTATTACTTTTTTCTTCATTACATTTTCCCCCTATATCATAAAAAATTTAAGTTTATATTTTAATCTTTAATGTAATCATTAAAAATTTTTATCTTATTTATATCCTTTTGCTTTACTGCTAAATCCAAAAGTCTTTTCATGGCCCATATGACCTCATCCTTTGAACTTGTATTATTTGCTACACTTAATAGTTTTAACAAGATTTCTTCCATTTCTTTCTCGTTATTTTCTTCATTTGATATTTCATATAATATCTTTAAACCTTCTAATTGATATTTATAGCTTCCTATTTCTTCACTAATCTTTATACTTTCATTTAAAGCAATTTTAGCCTCTTCATATTTCTTTAATTCAAAGTAAAAATTTCCCTTATCACCTAGAATTTCATGTTTAACTCTATCTGTTTCCTTTGCTGTTTCTATAGCTTTGTCAAAAAACTCTTCGGCTTTCTTGTATTCTTTTTTATCAATATAACACAATGCAATATTGTTATATGCTCTTATTAAAAAACTATTATCTAAATTTCTGCTTTCTACTAAATTTAGAAGAGTTTTTAATGCTTCTGAGGTTCTTTTCAATTTATAAAGTATTACGCCTTGTATCATATTTCCCTTATAGTAATAAGATGTCTGTTCACATTTATCATCCATCAACAACTGAAGTGTATCCATGGATTTTTCATAATTACCTATATTGTAATAAGTCAAACCTATATTATAAGTAATTCTATCCTTTTTAATAAAATCATTATTTATATAACAGTACTTTAACGCTTCTTGATAATACATAACTGCATCATAATACTTAAGGCATCTATCTTTTATTAATCCAAGATTATTATAAATCTCATGCTTTAGTTTATTACTTCCTATACTATCTATAAGATTTAGACATTTCCTATATGCTGCTTCGGCTTTATCATATTCATGATTTACCACATAAATATTGCCTTTTTTCTTAGTAGCATATACCTCTGTCCAAGACATACCTTGTTCTTTTCCAAAGTTTACTATATAGTCACATTTCTCAAAGCTTTCCTTAATATCAGGAAGTTTCTCGCATAGTACACATAAATCTTCTTCTTTAGTTCTAGCTATAAACTCTTCATCATAATTTAACTCTACTTCTTTTTCTTTAGCGAACTCAATGGCATTTCTCATGATGTCTATTGCTACATCCCTGCTCATATTTCTCTTTCCGCTTTCAACCATACTTATAAATTCTCTAGTTATATTATTTCGTGCTAAGTCTTTTTGTCTTGCATTCAAAAGTTTTCTTATAAATATGAGTTTTTCTTGATTTGTCATCAAATTTATGTTCACCTTTGCGCTCCTATCAAATATTTTTTATTTTTCCCTTTATTACCAAGTAACTTTTAATTTTTTATAAGTTACTATATATATTATTATTATTCACTTTTATGGAAATTCCTTCTTTTTTAAATATTTTTTTCAAAATTTTATTTTAATAAGCTAATTTCTTATTTCCTAACATAAAAGCCGTTCAATGTAGGAGCACATCACTACATTAAACGGCTATAATTTATGATACTATTGAAATTCGAACTTTATCCACTCTCTTTTCATCAAGTTTCTCTATTTTAAAAATTGTATTTCCATGAACTATAGGTGTTTCTTCTTTGGACTTCGGGATATTACCCAAAAGTTCTATAATAAGACCACCAATTGTATCTGCTGATTCTGATGCCAAATCTAAGTTTAAAGCTTCATTGACTTCATCAATATTTAAAAGTCCGTTTACTATATAAGAATTTTCGTTGACTTTCTCAATTTCAGGCTCTTCAGCATCATGTTCATCAGTAATGTCTCCCACAACTTCCTCTATAAGGTCTTCTATGGTTACTATACCTGAGAAACCACCATATTCATCTATTAGAATAGCAATATGATTTTTTGTTGCCTGAATTTCCTTAAACAAGTTCTCAACAATTTTAGTTTCTGGGACAAAATAAGGTTCTCTCATAATATCTTTTATATCCACATTACTTATGCCATTTTTAACAATAGCTGAAAACAAATCTTTCATATATAGAATACCAACTATATTGTCAATTTCTTTTTCATATATAGGTATCCTTGAAAAATTTTCTGTGAGTATCGCATCTATCTTATTCTCAATTTTATCACTGACGCTTAACATAAAGACTTCTGTTCTAGGTGTCATAACTTCTTTTGACATCTTATCGTCAAAACATATTATAGATTCAATCATCTCTTTTTCACTTTCGTTAATTACACCATGTTCTTGTCCAACTTCTACTATAGATCGTATCTCTTCTTTAGACATTCTATCCTCAGAATTTTCTGCATCACATCCTAAAAGTTTAACTAAAAGATTAGTTGACCAAGATAATAACATAACAAAAGGCTTTGCCAGCTTTGATATGAAAATTATAGGTTTTACTGTTGCAAGCGATATTTTTTCTGCATCTTTAAGAGCAACTCTCTTTGGCAGAAGTTCACCTAGCACCAATGTTATATAGGATATAATTACAGTAACTATAACTAATGAAATTTCATCACTATAAGCAATATTTGCTGATTTTAAAACACTTGCAAATCCTCCTGAAAGCTTGGTCGCTGCCGAAGCACTGGCAAAGAATCCTGCAAAAGTTATTGCAACTTGTATCGTAGCAAGAAATTTACTTGGTTCATCCAAAAGCTTTTGCAAAAGCTTGGCCTTTTCATTTCCGCCATCTGCTAAAATAGAAATTCTAGTTTTATTTACTGATACTATAGCCATCTCTGTGCCTGCAAAGAATGCATTCACCGCCACTAAAATAAGAATAAGAATAATACTACCACTCGGACTACTGTCCATCTATATTCCCCCTCTGATATAAAAATAATTTTTAAGAAAATTATATCATATATAATATAATTTTTATAGTATCCATTATATTCAATAAAGCACAAATAATTCACTGTTAGTTTATAGATTCATTTTGTTTATCTATATATGCTTGTAGCTTCTCCAAGCTATCTGTTACGAACTCATACACTAGATATTTAGGCTGTACATAATCAATAATATCCTTTGCACATTTTTCTGTGAAAGGTTTATGCCAATCAATCTTCATCAACCTATCATACACAAGGCTTTCCATTTCATTAAAATCCATATCTTTATAATTTAATTCTTTACTTTCTAAGAGCATATTTTTAGTATACTCTCCGGATAAAGAACAATGAAAATGTATCCCTTTTATATATTCCTTAAGCTCTCCAAGATCCTCTATGGTATCTATAACAAACTTAACTCCTTCTTCTTCAGACCTGAGTTCAAAGTTTGTGTTCATAAGATGTCCTGTATCAAGCATTATTCCCACATTTTTATATTCAATTCCATCAATAAGCTTTCTTACTAACTCCTTCTTTCTAAGAGTCATGCCTGGCCACCATAAATTTTCTAAAAGTATCATTATATCAGTTTGAAAATCTCTAAATATTTCATTTAATAATTCTATTGATTTCTCTACTACCTCTTCATCTGAATAGGTAAATTCGTAATTGAATATATCCTCTAAATCTACGTGTCCTATATGAAAAACTCCATATTTTGCTCCAATTTTCTCTGCTGCTCTTATTTCATCTCTGTACTTTTTAATCATTACATTTCTGTCAGTACCTCCATAAAAGCTTTGAATTCTTTCTTCACTTCTTAAGCTCTGTAAAAGCTTCTCATGATTTCCTGTCCATAAATCTATCCATGCAGGATAATTGGCAAGATGTACACCTTTAACCATTTCCTTTGGAATGATATTTTCATCCATATATAATGGAGCCATAAGCTCTATTCCTTGGAATTCATTTTTTAATAAAAATTCACTTATAACTTTTTTATCGTTATCATACCTTTCTGTATCAAAGCTATAAGCGAACATGCTAAGCAGCTTAATCATAATGTCCTCCTAATTCTTTAAATTGTAAGCCATTCTAATATCGTCTAGTATATCTTTGTGATGAAAATCCTTTGGATAAATCATATTTATCTCTCTTGTCATGATAAGGTTTTCTATTGGTACCACAACTAATTTCCCGGCTGCAATCTCATCTCTGCAGGATTTATGAGATATTACCGTTATTCCAAGATTAGAAGACACCAAGTCTTTTATAAGAGAAACATTATCTAGCTCCATGATTACATTAAAGTTATTTATATTCTCTGAATGACTTATAAGATGATTCTCAAATAGTTTACGTGTACCTGCATTAGGCTGTCTTAATATAAAGTTTTCTTTTTTTAGTTCTAATAAATTAACACTTTTTCTTTTTGCAAATTTATGTTTAGGAGAAACTGCCAAACATAAATAATCCGTGTCTAAAAGTATAGATGTGAACCTATCATCGGTTATCCTTCCCTCTATTATTGCCAAATCTAGCTCATAAGCTTTAAGCATATCATAAATATTATTAATAGTATTAGTAACAATATTTATATGAATCTTAGGATGCTCGTTGCAATAAGAGGCAAAAACATAAGGTACTAAATTTTCCTCCGCAGTAGGCGTAATTCCAATAACTAAACTTTTAACTTGCTTTCTATTGTCCTCTATCGCTTTTATAGCATTCTCTTCTAAAGCAATAGCTCTTCTAGAATATTTTATTAGTATTTCCCCCTCAGGCGTTGGAATCAGTTTCTTTTTATCGCTATAAAATATCTTTATTCCATACTCCTGCTCAAGCAATTTTATGTGATGACTCACCGCTGGCTGAGTAAGGGCCAAATGTCTTGCCGCTTTAGTATAACTCCCTACATTTACTAAAGTTAGCAGCGTTTTAATCTTGTTATCTATCAATATCCTACCCCTCCTCATCAAGATTATTAGTTTTATTTATAATATTATATAGAATTATTATTTGATTTTATCATCTTCTACTAATATAATCAACACTATAAAGTAAACGGTTTTAATTTTCAAGCATTTAGGAGGTATTCATCAATGTTAATTTCTACTTTAAATTTAAATAATAATGCTGTCATCATTAGCAGCTTATCTATTATACTACTTACAAGTTTTTTGCTTACAAGGGTGACTAAAAAGTTTAAGTTGCCTAACGTTACAGCTTATATAATTACAGGTATATTAATCGGACCTTATGTCCTAAATATAATTCCAAAAGAAATAATCAATGGATTAGATTTTGTTACAGATGTTGCTTTAGCATTTATAGCATTCGGTGTTGGAAAATATTTTAAAATAGCTGTTTTAAAGCAAAATGGTGCCAAAGTTTTTATCATAACTCTATTTGAATCTTTATTAGCAGCTGTTGCTGTAACACTTGTAATGCTTTTTGTATTTCATCTATCTGTACCATTTTCAATAATGTTAGGTGCTATAGGTTGTGCTACTGCTCCTGCTTCTACAATTATGACTATACGCCAATATGGTGCAAAAGGAAGATTTGTAGATACAATATTGCAGGTTACAGCTCTAGATGATGTTGTTTCATTAGTGGCTTTCAGCATATGTATAGCAGTTGCCCAAGCTTTAAGTTCTAATACAAAACTAAGTCTTTCTGTATTTTTAATTCCTATATTAACAAATGTAGTAGCGATATTAATAGGAATAGCTATGGGCTTTATATTAAATAAAATAATAAATGATAGAAGAACTCAAGATAACAAACTTATAATTACAATTTCCATAATACTTGCTATGACAGGTGTATGTTCTGTTTTAGATATATCACCTTTACTTTCATCAATGGCTCTTGGAGCAGCTTATATAAATCTAAGTAATAATAGTCACCTATTCAAACAAATAAACAATTTTACTCCACCTATACTAACAATTTTCTTTGTTTTGTCAGGTATGAAGCTTGATGTCTCATCTCTAGCTTCTGCAGGAGTTATAGGTGTGGTTTATTTTGTAGTTAGAATTATTGGAAAATATGCTGGTGCTTATTTGGGAGCTTTAGTATGCAAGTCTCCTGATGAAATAAGAAATTATTTGGGACTAGCTTTAATTCCTCAAGCAGGAGTTTCTATAGGACTTGCAGCTCTAGGTCAAAGAATACTTCCTCCTGAAATTGGTGGACTTCTTTCTACTATAATATTGTCATCTTCCGTTCTTTATGAACTTATAGGACCTGCTTCTGCCAAGGCAGCTCTTCATCTGTCTAAATCAATACCTGATGATAAGGCAAAAATGGTTTCTTCTTTTTCTGAAGCAGAAGCGGTCTCTAAATAGAGTAAATATAAAAAAATGCTCTGTAAAATGATTTTGCACATTTTACAGAGCATTTTTATTTCGTTAATTATTTAATCTTTCCTAAAAGAGCTGCAAATGGATTATCTAAAGGTTCTTCATTTTCCTTTTTCATCTTCTTCATTATATTTGCAACTTCTCTCTTGTTCATTTTATCGCTCTTGCTTTCAAATCTCTTATTGAAAACAGAAGCCTTTTCTCTAAAAGAACAATTAGTATTTGGGCATACATATATTTGACCTTCGCCTTGTCCCCTAAGTTCTAGCCTTTTGTGGCATTCTGGGCATCTAGCGTTGGTGAATCTAGTTACAGTTTCTTTGTATCCACATTCTCTATCTTGGCATACGTTCATCATTCCATGCTTGCCTTTAACTTCTAGCATATATTTTCCACACTGTGGACATTTTTTTCCTGTCATATTATCATGAACAAATTTGTCTTTACTACCTTTAATATCATCTACAAGATCAGAGGAATACTTTCTCATACTTTCTATAAAACCTTCTTTATTTCTCTTTCCTTTGCTTATAAGTTCAAGCTCACTCTCCCACTTTGCTGTTAAAAGAGGTGATTTTAAATCTTCTGGAACAAGATCTATAAGCTGCCTTCCTTTAGATGTTGGCAGGATTTCTTTGCCGTTTTTTTCTATATAAAAGCTATTAAACAGTTTTTCTATTATATCAGCTCTAGTGGCAACAGTACCTATTCCCCCTGTTTCACTTAAGGTCTTAGCCGAAGCCTTGTCAACTCTAATATACTTTTGAGGATTTTCCATAGCTGACAGTAAAGTTCCCTCATTAAATCTAGCTGGTGCTTTTGTTTGAAGTTTATTCAAACCTACAGAAGTTATATTAATCTCCTGACCTTTTTCTAATTTTGGAAGTTCCTGTCCTCCTAAACTTTCATCTTCTCCATTATCATCAAAATCTTCCTTGTCATAAACTTTCTTCCATCCTTTTGACTTTGTGACATTTCCTTTTGCGATAAAAGTCTCTTCCTCTATCTTTACAGTTACATTAGTTTGGATGTACTCATATGGAGGAAGCATTACACTTAAAAATCTCTTTACTACCAAATCATAAATATGTCTTTCTTCTTGGCTGAAATGCATCATATTTGCTCTTTCTTCTGTTGGAATTATAGCGTGGTGATCACTTACCTTAGAGTCGTCTACAAATCCTTTGTGAGCATTTATCCTTCCATTTAAAAGTTCAGTAGCTGCTGCCCTATATGGACCTTGAGCAACCGCTTTAAGTCTATCTGGTATAGTTGCAACTACATCTTTTGATATATATCTTGAATCAGTTCTTGGATAAGTAAGCACCTTATAATTTTCATAAAGCCTCTGCATTATAGAAAGTGTTTGCTTTGCTGAGTATCCCCAAAGCTTATTTGCATCCCTTTGAAGCTCTGTAAGATCATAGAGCGCTGGTGCAAATTTCTTCTTTTCTGATTCTGTTATTGATGTAACTACTCCTATTTTTCCTTTAACCTTTGAAACTAAAGCTTCAGCTTTTTTCTCATCCCATATGGCACTTTCATTTTTCCCATTTATCCATTGAAGATTAAAGTTCTTAGCCTTTGCAGATATAGTATAATAATTCTTTGGTTTAAAATTCTTTATTTCATCTTCCCTTTGAACAATCATAGCAAGGGTTGGTGACTGAACTCTACCTGCTGAAAGCTGTGCATTGTATTTGCAAGTTAAAGCTCTTGTAACATTAAGCCCTACAATCCAATCGGCCTCAGCTCTTGATACCGCAGCCTTATATAAATTTTCGTATTCTTTTCCTGGCTTTAAATTTTTAAATCCGTCTAATATTGCCTTGTCAGTTTGAGATGAAATCCACAAACGCTTTATAGGCTTTTTAAAATATGCTTTTTCAATTATCCATCTGGCAACAAGCTCCCCTTCTCTTCCAGCATCGGTAGCTATTATGAGTTCTTTTATATCTCCTCTCGCCATGACTTTTTTCACTTCATAAAAATGCTTTGAGGTTTTTGGTATAACCTTAAGCTTCATCTTGTTTGGAATCATAGGAAGAGTTTCCATGTCCCATTTTTTATATTTTTCATCATATTCCTCTGGCGCAGCTAAAGTTACCAGATGTCCTAATGCCCAAGTAACTATGTATTTGTCTCCCTCCAAATATCCTCCGCCTTTTTTATTACATTTTAAAACCTTAGCAATATCTCTTGCTACTGAAGGTTTTTCAGCTAAAACTAATATTTTATCCATTTTTGTCTCCTTTCATCGGCAAACCTTACAATATTGTAATAATTTTTCATAAATATGTAATATAAATCTATTTCTATATTTCATAAAAACATATACAATTATATTAATGATGATTTTATCATACAAAGTTTATTATTATGAAAAGGGGATGACTGTATTGAAAAATATTTCAATTATAAGTTTAGTTTGTATGCTTTCATTTATTTACATCATTACTTTAAATAATAACATATCTGCTAGTGAATTAACCAGTAAATCCTCCTACATGTCATCTTCTAAGAATTCATCTTGCAATGATGCAAAATACAAAATTTTTAGGTCTTACAAATATAACTCAAAAAAAACTAAAAATAGGTTTAATCATTATTCAAGAGGCTTTAAGTGTTACTTAAAAAAGATCAAAGTTAAAATTATATATTTCATAAATGATATATGTCGTTTCCTACAATATTCATTTTAAAACTAACATAAAATATAGAAATCCCACATAGTTCTGTTTTGACTCTATGTGGGATTTCTAAATAATTTCCATATTATATTTTACTTCTCCTTTATGCTTTTTTACTTTTTATACTTATTCCAAGATAAATACTACCTATACATCCAATTATAAATAAGGAAATCATCAAAGGAATAATCATTGGATTAATTATAAATCTTCCAAGAGCACTTATAGCTACTATATATATGGCTGTTAATATCAAAAGTAAAGATCCAAAAAACTCAACTAGACGGGCAGCCTTATCTCTCATATTTATTACACTCCTTCTATTAATATACTGTCATTATATGCAGCATGCTTTAATTCAGTTATCATTTTGTAGGAGCTTAGTAATAATTATTTACTTAATGGTAAAAAAAACCAAATATTATTTTAATACTTTCAATGTTATAATTATAGAAAGATCATTTTATAAGGAGGACAATAATTTGTCGCGTTTTAAAAAAAATTTTTTCACTGCTATTAAATTCATATGTGCTATTGGAGTCGTATTTGTAATACTATTTGCCTGCAGTTTCTTTCAGGGATGGGTAAATGTAAAAGATGATGGCACTTTAGCTTCTTCAAAGACCCCAAAAAACGTACTTAAATCTAAGTATGTTCCAAAGATAAATTCATATGATATGAATGTATCAAAGGTTTCTGATGTTAAGTTTTGCTTTTTAGGCAAGGATTTTTCTAAGAACCCTTCTATATACTATAAGGCTCAGCGTTATTATCTACCATTGGACAAGGTATGTTCTAATTTAGGATTTTCCTTTGATTCTTCTAATGGAATTATAACTATCAGTAAAGAAGATTTCAAAGCTTCTATAAATGTTTCTTCTAACACTCTTAGTAAGATATCCTCTGATTCAAAGCTTAGAGGTGAAGTATTAAATGAAGATGATACAGTATTTCTATCTGTTTCAGATATAGAGAATATATTTGATCTAAATGCTGATTTTAATTTTAAAGACAAAACTATAAACTTCGTACATAATGCATCATTTCAAAAGTCCGATTCTCCTAAGACCGGAAGAGCAGCTTTTATAAGACTTGAAGATTTCGGTGCAAGTCCATATATGCAGAAGGATACCACTCAAAAAAAATTCAAAGTATTTGCGGATTTTTTAGGTTCTAATAATATAAAATTTCATATAGCTTGGGTACCTCGTTATAAGGATCCAGAGAACAATATAGATAATGACCTGCTTACTAATAACTCAATAGAAAATGTTGGATTTGTAAATATGATGGATAGACTTATACTTAATGGTGGTGAGCTGGGTCTTCACGGATATACTCATCAGTACGGCAGTGAAATAAGCTTTGAAGGTACTGAACTTTCCAAGAAAGCTAATGCATCTGAGGAAGAAACACGAAAGGTAATTGAATCTGGAATTGATACTTCCAGCGCTCTAAATCTTCCTGTTACCTTCTATGAAAGCCCTCACTACAAAGCAACTTCTAAGCAGTTAAAGATTATAGAAGAATATTTTCAATATCTATATCAGCCTGCTGGTATTATAGATTTTACTATATTAAGACGTAAAGGTGATAATCTCTATATTCCGACTCCGCTTAGCTACGTTAAAGATCTAAATGTTAAACCTATACTAAGAGGTCTAAATCACCCATTGCCTTATCAATTAGCGAGCCTTTATTATCATCCAACAAAGGAACTTGACTTTATAGATGTTACTTTTACTGAGGACAAGATGTTCTACACTTATGATGATAATGCTCCTATGAAGCAGATAATTAAAGCAATTAAAGATAATGGCTATGTTACAGCTCATGTAAGTGATTTTAGAAATTAACATTCAATTTTTAGATTAACAAAAGAATTACAGTTTTTTAAAGACATCATAGACGAAAATATGATGTCTTTTCATTTACTTCTTTCTATCCCTGCACATATGTGAAGTACTATATATCCAATCTCTTCTTCGCTTATTCTCATTCCAAAATGCTTTTCAAATACGCTGCTTGCAATCCACATAGCTCCAAACACTTCTGGATAATTCTCCTTTATTGAATCTAAGAGAGGATTTCTAAGTATCATTTTATATTTCAGTCTATTTATAGCTGGTCTTAAATAAAGAGAGAATCCGCTTAAAAGCTGTCTGTCCTTTGATAATTCACTTATAGAAAGCATCTTTTCAACACTTTCTATTATTCATCCTCACATTCTATTGTCCTTCCTATACCAGTTTTCTTAACAAGCTTTAAACCCATTTTCTATAAATCTTTTTCTAATATCTTAATATCATTTCTTATGGATATATTTTCTGATATAGATATGGTTGAAAATGTACTTTGCACTTTACTAATCATTCCGCCATAATCAAGTCCACCTAGTAGTCCTATTGCAGCACCCATCATGCTTCCGCCTATCTGTCCAAGATTAACTAAAATCTCCACAATCTTATCAGTTATAAAATTACAAGGCGTTGCTAATACAAAGACTATTATATTAATATCCTTTCTCATATTGATTTTATTAGAAAAATTTGGAATTGTGAAGAAAATAATATAATAATACATAAAAAAAAGACTTCATATTAAATGAAGTCTTTTTGACCTGGCGACCACCTACTCTCCCACAGAGCCTCCCCTGCAGTACCATCAGCCG
>ERZ781272.673-NODE-673-length-18678-cov-3.604843_pt1 | contig 18678 bp, 16 predicted proteins | sample MGYA00375850_ERZ781272 | MGnify/ENA primary metagenome ERZ781272 (study PRJEB29790, sample SAMN06051246) | human gut metagenome | host: Homo sapiens | place: USA: Cincinnati, Ohio | collected 2013-06-21 | study: EMG produced TPA metagenomics assembly of the Gut...
TTGTCTCAAAGATTGTCCCCATACGTTCAAACAAATCATTTGCTTCTATTTTTTTCCCGTCAATGATTCCCTGTACACTGATATAAGAATACTCCCCCTTTGATGCGTAACCTTCCAACAGACTGCCGTCCTCACTTTTTACCATAAACCAGCCTGTATTTTCTCCTATTGCCCCCTGTAACTTCTTTTGGATCGTTCCATCTGCTGATTGGACATGCGCGGTCAGATCCTTTCCATTTCTCGTAAGCAATACCTGCACTCTCTGATTCTGTATTGTTTTTCCATCAAATACCATGTGCATTTTATCTGATAGAACGCGATTCAATTGTCTGCCCGCCTCCATATTCACCGGATGTATTTCTGCTTCCATCCCATTTACATCTTTTGGATTTGTCAAAAAACAGACGCTTACAACAACGCATACCAGAAGTGAAATTGCAATTTTCCCTCTGCCCGGCTTCTGGTAACTTAACACATTTTTTATACGCGGCTTAACGCCGAGCCCTCCGAACGCAAGTGGTCCTGCCAGTCTGCGGCTTCTGCCACTGCCACATAAAGGAAGTGCCTGTGCATATTCCTTCCGCTCTGCAAATGACAGATTCCCGATAACACATTCATCACAGGCATACTCAATATCTCTGGCAAAAATCCAATAGGCAATCCACATCAATGGCTGAAACCAGTAGATCACAAGCAGCACATAACCGATTACTTTCCACCAGTGGTCTCCGCGTTTCTGATGTGCCCGCTCATGTCTGATTACATATCGCTTCGTCTCCGCATTCATGCCCGATGGCAGATAAATGCGTGGATGAAACAGTCCCCATAGAAATGTTCGGCTGCATGCTCTTTTATTTCTGCTACCTGCTTACCGGCTGCCTGATTTTGATCTGCCAGATTATTTATTTGCGGTTCTGATTTTAAATTTGATGTTTCTTTATCAGTTTCCCCTTGTTGTACCACATCAAACAGCGGTTCTTTTGGCACAACAGAAAACGGACTTTCCACCACAATTGGACAAATCAGCCGGATGGCAACCAGTGCCCACAGAATTCCCATTACCCATCTTGGACTCTTTCGGAAAAGCAACCGCAGGACAATTACTGCCAGTATTACATATCCGGCACTGATTCCCCGTTCACAAATGACTGTAAAAATTTTTTCCATATCACTTACTTTTCCTCCGCTTCCTCGATCATTTTTTGGATCTCGGCAATTTCCTTTGAAGAAAGTTTCTTCTGCTTTGTAAACGCGGCAATAAACGCCGGAAGCGAACCGTCAAACGTCTCCTCCACATACTGTGCACTCTGCATGGAATAGAACTGCTCTCTTGAAATCAGGGATGTCACCGTTCCCCGGTTATTTACAAAAATGCCCTTGTCACACAGACGTTTTAAAACCGTATAGGAAGTTGTCTTCTTCCATGTCAGTTCCGCTTCACTTTTCTTTGCCAGTTCGGAGGATGAAATCGGTTCATTGTTCCATATAATATCCGCAAATTTGGATTCAATTGGTCCCATCTGTAACTCTGTCATATCAATTCCCTTCTTTCGTTCTACATGGTGTAGTATGTCATCATACTACATCATGTAGAATGCTTTGTCAATTTATTTTCATCTGTTTTATCTCAAATAAAAAAGTCCACAGTTTTTTCTGTGAACTTTCCTGAATATATGCTTTATTTCATAGTTTTCCCTTGTGCGCCATGATAAACAATTATTATACCGTCGTATTCACCCCATTGATTGTGGCATGTTCATCCTCGTTCATTGGGATTACCAGACATTTCTGTCCGTTGATCACCTGCGACTTAATCTGTGATGCCTTCTCCGGCTTCACGCGCAGTACCACATCATAGGTCTTTGTCTCGGCGATATAATTGTCAATTTCTTCCTGCTTTTCAATGAGCTGGGACGTGCGCTCCGCAAGCGCCTCATCCTTTTCGGTAAGCTGCACCGTCAAGGTGCCAACCTGATCTTCCAAAGCCATCTTTTCAACACGAAGCTCATTCTGCGCCAAAGCTTTTGCGTCAATGACATGTTCTGCCACCGGAGGCTTTTCACCAAATGCCTCATCTACCGACTTCTCAATACGTGCGGCTTTCTCCTCAGAGACATTGCTGTCGGTAAGCAGTTTATTTACAACCTGTTTATCAAGCACAAACACTTCATCATCGTCATGCGTTTCATCAAACTCATCAATCATTTCACTGAGGTTCTGCTGCATATCCAAAAGCACTTCGTCTGTATGCTCATCCTCTGCGCCCAGAACATTGCGGACAATAGAATGGAACGCCATCTTCTGCTCTGTTGCCGTACGCTCGATGCCACAGCCCAACCCGTTTGCCATAAATTCCGAATGCGGCTCCTTGGTATTCTTCGTATAGAATAATGTTGAATGAATATCCGTACTGCGGTCATTAAATGCCGGGAACAAAAATGCGGTATCCACAGCTCCCACCACCCAATCACGCACACGCGGTCCAATGCGATGTTCTTCTTCCAGAAATCCCAGTCCCGGTTTCGACAAATCTACCGGACAGATCGCACAGATCAGATATTCATACACTTCCTCTGATTCGTCGAGGTTATTGTTATCGCTTGTTCTGGTCATAACATCATACGCATCATGGAACAGAACAATGAGATAATTGCCGGCATGATCATAGGTATCGATCACAAGATCATAAAAAGTATCCAACAGATTGTCATCTTCCAGCTTAGAAGCGCGAAGTGCCATAAGAATGTGCTGCCGGCCACCGACTTCTTCCTCTTCGATCGGGAAATTCAGTTCCAACAGGTTGTTTCCCAGTGTGCCGGACAAAGCCTTATTTGCAATCTCCAGATATTTGTAATATTCATCTTCCTCCAGGTTCAGAAATGTATTTCCAAACTTGCAGATTTTGTTATGATTTCCATCTACATAGCAACCACACACACGGGTAAATGTAGCTGCATCCTTTTTGAATCTTCTCTTTAATTCAAGTACTTCTTTTTTATTCATGTTTCTTCCTGTTCCTAATTATTCGTCTGCGCTTCTTTCTCAATGCGCTTCTTTAAATCCTCAAAAAGTGAAAGGAATTCTTTCTCCACATCAGCCATCGGCTGAAAGTCATATTCTGGTGAGCTCATCAAAACCGGTTCTACTGGAAAAAGTTTCTCACTCATAAAATGATCAAATTCGTAATACAGGCAGGCATCATCAATATTCTTTACAAGTTCTGCCTCTTCTCCTTCCGGCACATAACCAAGAAGCTGTTCGTATATCATTGTCTGCAGCTGACTTTCAATCTGCAGATACATGGTCATATTCTTTTTTACAGGTCTCGTAACATCCGCAAGATATGCTTCACTTCCATCGTGCAACAGACATGCAAGTGCAACTGTCGGCACATAATTTCGTGCCAGTGCTTCTCTCGCACACTGGATGCAATGCTGTCCTACCGAGAAAAACTGCGGAAAATGTCCATTTGCCCGCACCATCATGGATAATGCATGTGCAATATCCTCAATGCGGATTTTGTCTGCCTCCGGCTCAAATGCGTTAAATTGCAGTCCTGTAAAAGTTGTCATACAATCTTTCATATTTCTTCCTCTATTGTTTGAACATCAGCCCATGCATAATTTGCTTTCAGCAAATGGGCTGACGCTACATGTCAAGTTTTCATAGAAAACTTGACACTATCGTTTGAACATCAGCCCATGCGTAATTTGCCTCCGGCAAACGGACTGATGCTACAGGTAATGTTTTCATAGAAAACATTACACAATTACCAACTAAGTACTTCGGCTCCGTCTTCTGTTACGAGAACCATAATCTCCCACTGTGCAGATGGCTTTCCATCTTCCGTATATACTTCCCAATCGTTTTCTTCATCTATGTAGATAGCAGCGCCACCCATATTTACCATCGGCTCAATCGTAAAGATCATTCCCGGAACGAGAAGCATCTCGGTTCCACGCTTGGAATTATATCCAACCCATGGCTCCTCATGGAATTCAAGCCCAACGCCATGACCGCCAATCTCACGAACAACGGTATATCCATTTGCAAATGCATGATCGTGCACCGCCTGTCCCATATCTCCCAAAAAGCCCCATGGCTTAACTTCTTTGAGTCCAAGCTCCACGCATTCCCTGGTAACTTCTACAAGACGCTTTTTCTCCGGACTCACCTCGCCGATACAGAACATACGGGAAGAGTCTGAAAAATATCCATTTAAAATGGTGGAACAGTCCACGTTAATGATATCTCCTTCTTTGAGAATGACATCTTCCGAAGGGAAACCATGACATACCTGCTCATTTACCGAAGTACATACACTGTATGGATAACCTTCGTAGTTGAGCGGTGCCGGAATACCTCCCATGCTTGTTGTCATATCATAAACAATCTTGTCAATTTCCGCTGTATTCATGCCTGCATGAATATTCTTCTCAATGTAATCAAGTACGGCCACATTAATCTTGGCACTCTCCTTGATTCCTGCAATCTGGTCTGGTGTCTTGATCAGATCTCTTGTCGGAACACGATGTCCCAACTGTGCAAAATGCGCAATCTTATCATCGAAAGCCGCATGACACACTTTGTACTTCTTACCACTTCCACACCAACATGGATCATTTCTACCAATTTTTGCTGACATAATTCTTTTCTTCTTTCCTATTTAATTTTCTTCCTGATAATCCAGGGTGATTGTGCCAAAGCTTACCCGCTTCCACACTTTTTCATTAATTTTATATTTTTGTTTCTCAAGAAGCTGCTTGTATGCCTCTTCCGAGAAATTGTAATCATCCTTTTCACCATTTTGAAGAGCAGCGTAGATTTCCTGATATTTCTGTGCCAATGCAATCTTATGCATTGTCTCTGCAATATCTTTTTCCGATACGTCAATGCGAACATCTTTGTCTGCATCTACCATATCTCCCCAGAAATCCTGTTCCGTCATACGATACGATTTTTCCTCTTCGTCAGTCAGTTCGATGCCTTCTTCCATCGCCATCTGATAAAAAAGCTCATCATGAATCGCCATCTGTATTGCGGCATTGCGCGCTGCCACTCTGACGTAAGTACCATTCAACCGGGTATTCCAGTAATGTTTCGGATCCTCCTCGTCATATTCAATCGCCTGCTTCGCCACTTCCGCCTCTTCATAAGTCACATAAAATGCCATATCCCGGAGTGTCAGAGATGTTCCATTTACTTCGGCAGCTGTCTTTTCCAACGACGCTTTATAATCGATAGGATCTAACTGGCGGTTTTTCCATCGGGTAAAAAGGCCCAAAGCAACAACCAGTACACATAATATTATTGTTATGATCCATCGTTTACCGACGCTTTTTCTTCGTTTCTCCATGACATCCATAATTATACCAGTCGACGGATGGCTGTAATGGTATGGCAGTTTACAGGTCTTGTGTTTGTAATTCCGGCACGTGTAGACTGTGCCTCTACAATACATCCGTTTCCAATATAGATAGCTACATGTCCCGGATACACCACAACATCTCCGGCCTGAATATTCTGATAAGCCACCGGCTGTCCCACACTCTTAAACGCCTGGGAATAACGTGGGGTGCTGATTCCAAAATGTGCATATACCAGATGTACGAAACCAGAGCAGTCCACACCATTTGTAAGGCTGTTTCCACCCCATACATATGGATTTCCCACGAACTGCTGTGCATAAGCTACAACTGCTGCACCGCTTACGCTGGTAGCATTGGATGGATTATAAGAAGAATCCTGCAGGTAGGAATCGGAACCCATACCACCACTTGCTCCGGAACCACCTCCATCATAAGTAGCTGCATTCTGTCTTGCTGCAGCTGCTTCCTGCTGACGAATGATTTCATTCTGTTCCTTAATTGTCTTCTGATAATCCTTTGCCTGCTCCTGTGCTGCTGCAAGCTGCTGTGCGTATTGATCTTTCTTCTTTTCCAGTTTTGCAAGAAGTGTATTCAGTTCTCCCTGCTGCTTCTCATATTCATCCTGTAAAGCCAGAAGATTGTTCATATCTTCTGCAAGCTGTACCGTCCAGTCCTCTACTTCCTTAACTGCAGCCTGATACTGATCCATCAGCTGTCTGTCTGACTGATAGAGATCACTGACATATTCAATACGATTAAGCATGTCTGCCAGCCCATCAGATTCAATGATTGCTGTCCACAGGGAATTATCTGTACTGTTCTCGTACATATACTGAATACGAAGCTTCATCGCCTTGTATTCTTCCTCTTCCTTATCCTGCGCATCTACCAGTTCCTGATTTGCCTGTTCAACCTCTGCCTGCTTGTCCTTAATGTTCTGCTTTAAAGTCTCCTGCTTTGACATAAGGCTCTTCAGATCCTTGGAAGCCTGTGCGATGTCACTCTTGACATCTGCCTGACTATCCTTGATATCATCAATCTTGTCATTGGTGTCACTCAAATTCTTCTTTGCCTCATCACGCTTCTGTTTTGCAGTCTTTGCATAGGTGTCTGTCGGTGAAACGCTGACAGCACCAGCTGCTAAAGATGCCGCAAGGGCAAATACTAATACTGCTGAGTAAATGCGGTTATGTATCTTTCTTGTTTTTCTACTGTTTTTATTGAAATGCATAGAATGCCTCCTAACTTTAATCGCTATTTCTATTTTGTCACAAAATGCATTTTTTTTCTACTGTTTTTCGCACCTTTTATACTTTTTTAAATATTTTCTCAAGAAGAGTGGTTTGCAGCTTATGGCTTTTCGTTTTTCCATGCTTTCAACGGCCGAAGATGGACAACCGTTGAAAGCATGGAGTAACAAAAAGAAGCTGCTCACGAACGGAGAATCATATGATGTAATTCTCCGGTGTGATACAGCCCCTCATTTATTTTGTCTCTTCTTCATTTACAATCCAGACTTCATCCAGCTTTCCATCCAAAAAGTCCATTTCAATTCTTGTTCCGGTATCCTCCGCATATCCCCACTGCATATAAACACGTTTGTCATACTCACCTTTACTCATATAATCGCTGCCAAGGACATCAATCACATCTTCCATGGTAGATTCTCCCATTCGCAATCCACCGACAAATGTGATATCTGCGCCCCCGTAGTTGTTAATTACAATAATCTGTATAACACCGTCTTTTGCCTTGATTTTTTTGTCTGTATTATTAGTAATAAACACTGTTCCCTGGTACTGGTCCTCCATGGTATAGTATGGAAATGCACTGTCATTATGCGGTTCAATACTTTCCTTTAGTGCATTTTCTTTTAACTCAAACCCTATCTTCTGAAATTCTTTTACAGAAAGCGGTACCGATATTTTTTTACTTCCAATTGTGAATACATTAAAGTTTTCCGGCTTACTGCTGATTTTTCCGGTATATTCATAACTGTCATTTCCTTCGTCATTCACCTGTGAACTTGCTTCTTCATACACATCCGGATCTTCTGTAGTGTCCGTATAAGTATAGTCCTGATGCGAATTGAAAAGGTCTTTCAGTTCATCACTTGCACTATATTCCTTATACAGCCATACCCCTGCCACAACCAGAATTGCAATCCAGATAACGATAATAATTCCTGCAATCCAAAGCAGTATTCCCGAAGTTTTTGCCTTTCTTTTATAGGTGTCCCAATCTCCCTGTGTATATGCCACATTCTGTTGAAATGCAAACACAATAGCTATAATACTCAGGATTGTGGCTATATAAACCGGTGCCATGCCAAAGCCAACAAGAAAAGATTCCACAATCAAAATAATGCCCCAGGCAAGCCTTGATGCAAATTTGTTTTTCAGTGGACGTCCTTTCTTATCCAACGGCGGTGTGATATTATTTGCCATCCCCTGCGCGCCGGATATATATGTATTTTGTCCATATATGCCTGTGCCATAATTCTGTGTGTCACGATCCTGGCTTTCATATTCCTGCCCTTTGGATTCTACATCTGCATAGTCATCATAATTGCTGGTGCTTTCATAATAAGTTCCATTTAAATTGTATCCCCTGGATGTACTATTGTTCCGTGATGGAAATCCATATTGCGCATCCGGATCATATGGTTTCTTTTCAAATTCATTCTCGTGATTGTTTACCATAACCTCTCCTTTGTTCTTTATCTTCCCTCAAAGCTTTTGACAACCTATGAAAATACTAACATCAGCCAACACTTTTGACAATAATGATTTTATCTCCGGCTTTGACATTCGCTGTCTTTAAACCATTTGTGACAAGAATCCCCTCCTCTGTCGTATGATACCTTCTGGCAATATCCCACAAACTTTCCTGTGGCTGTACAATATACCCAGTGATTCCCGGCTGTCGCTGAAGCTGCTCCATATCAAGTTCATTTTCCCGGACATCTACGATTTTGTCTGTGTAATCTTCTTCGAGTACCAGTGCCGTAATGGATAAAGCAGCCTTGATTTCATAACGCTCATTATCCAGCAGGTTTACCTGCAGCTGATCCATTCCCGGTTCCAGTTCATAGCGGATATTACGATTGTCCTTACGCAGTCCCGGTACATCAATAACCTGTGTAAATGGAATCTGCTCAAAAGCACGGGCAAGTGGTGAACTGTCATCCACCGTTGCATATAAAATGTATACGCTCAGCACTCCCTCGACTTTCAGTCCATTGTCGATTACCTCCACAGAATCAATATCTGCGGTTCCCTCATAGGAACAAAGCTGCAGAATTTTTTCCTGCCCTTCATCAAGTTTCATCTGCTGGGACACGCGCAGTTTTGCCTCGTTCTTGATCACGAGTTTTGTAATCTTCAGCATCTCTTTTTCCGGTGTCAGATGTTTGCTTAACGCGTATATGTCCGAAAGGATCGTCTCCTCCTTTTCCTCCCATACTTTCAGGCTGACATCAAACACCATATCCAAATGCAGACTGCGCATTTCTCCATCATAGTCTGCCGCAGCCTCCAACTCAATATCTGCCGGTGTGATCACGATCCAGTACAGTGATTGTGAATCTGCTCCCTCACAATCCATCGTTCCAGAAAAAGGCACCATGGCATCATACCACTCCAACTGTCCTTCCAGACTGCTATACAGCACATTCAGATGTGCCATGCCCTGTACCTGCACACGGTCATTGGACATAGATACCTCTTTATTCTGAATATCTGCATTGTAATAAAGAATTCTTCCGATATTCGGACTGGCTGCCGGAAGATTCATTTCATTATGTGTGCGCAAGATGTCCTTTTTTGATGTAACAAGAAGCAACATCTGCCTTGTTTCCTGTTTCTGCTGAATATCTTCTTCCCCTTCTGCCCCGCTGACCAGTTCCTCCTCCCTCATCTGTTCCGATACCGCAGTAATTCCTACAACCGCACGAACAGCGAGCTTTCTCGAATTAATTGCTGTGATGGATAAGTCCTCCAGCTTTCCACTTAGCTTGACCGTATCCAATTCTTCAAGTTCATCCATCATGATCTTTTCGCCAAAATCAATGGTGTCTGAAAGCGTTTCTACTTTTCCTGCATTTCCATCACTGCGGTACAGTACTGTAAATTTTAATTTGCCAGTCACCCACACTGTTTGATTATTTACCTTAGATTCTTCAAAAACAATGCTGCCTTTGGTATGTATAATTTTAATAATATCCGGCTTACTGTCTTTTACGATACAGTCATCATCCAGTGTCATCTGAGTAAAGGCTTTGCCTTTTTGTATATTCTGTTTTAAAATCTGCTTCTTTAACTCCAAAAAAAATCCCTCTCTTCGAACTTCGTATAGAAATACTTATTCGAAAGAGAGGGAAAATATTCCAGTAAATTAACAGAGTTTCATACGAATATCCTTCGTAATGATGTCTGTGTAACTGAATGATAATAACTGAGGAGCATTGTCGTGCTCGTTATCGACAAGTATTGTAAACACACTTGGGTATGCTTCCTGAATCACGCCCTCCTGGATGTCAACTTTGTTGCGGCCGCGATCCAACTGAATCTTTACTCTGTTACCACACTGCTGATGAACGGATGCCCGAACTTTGCTGATTTGTGCCTGTTCCATATTTGCCTCCTCTATTTTGAGCTAATTATTCTAGAATAATACAACATCTAGTAGCTTTAGTATAGCAGAGTGATAAACTTCTTACAATAGTAAATAAGTACTTGTTGTATGTTTATTCAAATACAACTTCCTCATCCCGCTGTTCAAGTTTCAGCACAATGTACGGGCAGCTCGGAGCAGCACTTACTTCTTCTCCCGGCTGTGGTCCTGTAAGTGTGGTCTTTACACACACTGCATTGTCACTCAGATAACATTGATCCACGGTAATACAATATCCGCCGGTTTCCTGCTGTCCATAGCCCCTTGCTATGTATAAATATTCGTTATCCCTGTATGTCAGTGTAAATTTTTCTTCCAATTTGCTTTCCACCTGTTCTTTCAGTGTCTCCGGTATCTCTTCCGGTCGCACAACGGTAAACTCCAGATCCTGCACTTTTTTCTGACTCTGAAGCATTGTACAGCCGGATAACAAAACGGACAACAATAACACCATACAAATCAGTGAAAACCCTTTACTATTTTTTACCTGCATTTTTAATCCGCCTATTCATTCTTATGCTATCCTATGCAATCCGCATTGATTTCATGCATAAATTTATATATAATAATATGATGAACAAAAATCTTTTGACCATCACATCATTATCAAAAGAAAGAAAGAGGTAACCCATGCGAACCATTCTTGTAGTATTATATGTATTTCTGTTCCTGCTGCTCGGCCTGCCAGTACTTGGCATTGAATGGATTATTTCCAAATTCAACAAACAGGCTGCTGATATCAGTCAGTTGCGAATTGTACAGTGGGGCTTCCGCTGTGTCTCTTTCCTTGCCGGAATCAAACTTACCGTAAAAGGCGAAGAGAATGTACCAACCGATCAGGCGGTTCTTTACATCGGCAATCACAGAAGCTTCTTTGACATCGTAGTCACCTATGCCAGATGTCCGGGACTGACTGGCTATATCTCCAAAGACGGTGTGAACAAAGTTCCCGTTCTCGGCATCTGGATGCGTCGTCTTTACTGTCTGTTTTTAGACCGTAAGGATCTCAAACAGGGACTGAAAGTCATTCTGACCGCTATCGATCAGGTAAAATCTGGCATTTCCATCTGTATCTTCCCGGAAGGCACACGAAACAAAGATGCCGAACACCCGGACACCCTTCTTCCATTCAAAGAAGGCTCCTTTAAAATCGCGCAGAAAACGAAATGTCCGATAGTTCCTATGGTACTTACCGGTACTGCAGATGTATTCGAGAATCATTTTCCATGGGTCAGATCCGCAAAAGTTACATTAACCTACGGAAAACCGATCTATGTATCCGAACTTTCCAAAGAAGACCAGAAGCGTCTCGGCAGTTACTGTCAGGAAATCATTCAGGATATATTAAATCAGGAACTCGCATCACAAGGAAAATAAATTTTATTCATTACACACAAAAGCGGTCGTGCTACTGTACTTTTCACAGTAACACAACCGCTTTTTATTGATTTCGAAATCTTTTTTGCTAACTATTCTGAGCTTAATTATTGATGATCAGGTTCATGGAACCATAAATTCCTGCATCATTTCCAAGAGATGCCAGCTCGAAACGTGTATCACGGCATGCCTTGAAAGAAGTCTCCTGATAATGTTTCTTGATCGTATCAATAAGGATCTGTCCTGCCTTTGATACACCGCCACCGATTACAATAACTTCCGGATTTACTACACATGCGATATTTGAAAGTGTAGATCCAAGAATCTCTCCAACTTCGTCTACCAGAAGCAATGCAACAGCGTCCCCTGCTTTTGCCTCATCAAAGATATCCTTTGCAGTGATATTTTCAAATTTGCGTAAAGAGGTCTCGTCCTGTGTCTTTGCAAGTTTACGCTTTGCCATACGAACGATACCGGTTGCTGATGTATACTGTTCCAGACATCCATACTGTCCACAGTTACACGGTTCAATTTCATCGTTATTTACCGTGATATGTCCGATCTCACCGCCGGCTCCGTTGTATCCTGCTACAATTTTACCATCAACGATGATTCCACCACCGACACCGGTGCCCAGTGTTACCATAATAACATCCTTACTTCCTTTTGCACCACCCTGCCACATCTCACCGAGTGCTGCAACGTTTGCATCGTTTCCTACTTTGACAGGCAGACCTGTAAGACGTCCAAGTTCTTCTGCCACGTTAATAATTCCCCAGCCAAGATTGACACAATTCAAAACAACTCCGTCATTTCTTACCGGTCCCGGAACTCCGATACCGATGCCTTCGATTTCAGCCTTGCTGATACCTTCCTGTGCCAGCTTATTGTCAATGGACTTTGCAATGTCCGGAAGTACAGCCTTTCCATTGTCATCTGTATTGGTTGTAATCTCCCATTTGTCGAGAAGCTTGCCGCTTGTCTCAAAAAATCCCATCTTTACCGTAGTTCCACCTACATCTACTCCAAAACCATATTTCTTCAATTACTCTTCCTCCTGGATTTCGTATTTATCTGCCTCTATTTTAGCATAGGAATGCGTTTCATCCAACCCATATTTTTCAAGAAAAGAAGCAAATAACACTTTCTATTCTCCAGTATCTGCTCCGCTGTCTCCACCGGTATCCTCACCATTGTCACCACCGGAATTATTCTGATCATCTCCACCCGTGTTATTATCCGAATTGTCATTACTCTGATTGTTGTTCTGATCATTATTCTGGCTGTTATCTGATGAATTGTTATCCTCACTGTTATTGTTCTTGTCATCCGTATTGTTTGTATCCGCAGGATCTTTCTTGGAATCGTCCCTTTCCGAATCCTTCTGATCAGCTTCCGAATCTTTTTCCGCTTCTGAATCTTTCTGGTCTTCTCGCTCCTGCTCCTTTTCCGACTCTTCATCCTGCTGCTTCTGGATAAATTCATCGGACAGTTTTGCATATGGAAGGAAGTCCATCGGATTCAGACCTTCATGAATCGCTGACATATACGCTTTCCAGATCTGTCCCGGATACGTACTTCCGCTAAGGTTACTGATTGCCTTCGGATAATCACATCCAACCCACACACTGGTCGTGTAGTATCTTGTATAACCGACAAACCATCCATCCTTATGATCATTGGTCGTTCCGGTTTTTCCTGCGCACGGCATATTGCTCAGTTTCAATGATTTACCTGTACCGCTATCCATAACCGTCGTAAGTACATCGGTCATTGTTCTTGCAGCATCCTGTTCGTAGATGGATACTTCTGTCATCTGTGAAGAGTAGACTACATTCTCATCCGCATCCACAATTGATTGAATACAATTTGGCTGTCGGAACATACCATCATTTTCCAATGCCGCATACGCCGATGCCATCTCCAGCGGAGACACTCCCTTGGTAAATCCTCCCAGTGAAGTGGCCAGTGTATAGTCATCTTTTACAATACTGCTGAAATTCATGTTCTTAAGATATTGCAGACCAACCTTAGGCGTTATCTGTTCATATACCTGCCATGCGACCGTATTCAGTGATTTCGCCACTGCATAGCGAAGCGGCACTTTGCCCGCATATGTATTCGTCGCATTGGACGGACCACCCTCAAATTTGTGATCATCCACAATTGTATTCGGATCATAGCCCCGTTCAAAGGCCGGTGTGTAAACGATCAGCGGCTTAATAGAACTTCCCGGCTGCCTGTGGCTCTGGAATGCACGATTCAATGTATAGGAATTAAAATCCTGATCCCGTCCTCCAACGATAGCCACCACATATCCGGTATTGTTATCAATCGTAACTGCAGCACCCTGCATATTATAGGTACCGTCATCATTTTTCTCGGTAAATCCCGCAAGTGTGTCATCTACTGTACTTTGCAGCTTTTTCTGCTTATCCATATCGATGGTTGTATAAATCTTGTATCCACCGGAATAAAGCTTTTTCTGACACGCTGCATAAAGTTCATCATACTGTTCATTGTATGCTTCCTTTTCCTCATCCGAATCAAAATAGTACTGGAAAGTGAATCCTTCCTGCTCCATCAATGCACGTGTCGCGCAATAATACGCATATGTGTCCACATAATTGTTTATCTTATCCGTGTTTTTCTTCTTTGGACGGTTCAGTTCAATATCTTCCTTCGTTGCCTCATAATATTGTTCCTGTGTGATTTTACCATCATCCTTCATATTTTGAAGAATCAGATCACGACGCTTCAATGTATGTTCCGTGTTTGTCACCGGATCATAATACGTCGGACTGTTTGGGATTGCACACAAAAATGCCACCTGGGACACATCCAGATCCTTGAGTTCACAATTAAAATAACCATGGCAGGCAGCATCAATTCCATAATAGCCATTTGCAAAATATACATTGTTCAAATAGAACTCCAGTATTTTTTCTTTGCTGTAGCGGCCTTCCAGCTCAATCGCCAGAAACATCTGCTCAACCTTATACTGCCACGTCTGATCCGGATTCATGTACATCAGCTTGGCCAGCTGCATCGTAATCGTACTACCACCCTGTGTAACCCGGCCGTTGGTTACACGGGCTTTTACAGCACGCATTACTGCTTTAAAATCTACGCCGTGATGTCTGTAAAACTTCTTATCCTCAATACTGATAATTGCAGTGATAAAATCCTGCGGGATATCTTCATATTTCACATACTGCGCATCCTTGGTACCTTTTCGTTCGGATATGAGTTTTCCGTCCTTGTCATATACAGAACATGTCTGTGACGGAATAAAAATCGATTCATCCGAATCAGCTACTGTCTGTACCGCTTTCTCTTTGAGTGCCTGTACTTCCTTTGCATAGCCGCCGAAATAATAATAGCCAAAGCCAGCTAAAACAACCACCATCAGAAGAATCTGAAGTTTGATCATAAACCAGAAAAAGCGATGCTTTTTCTTTGTTTTTTTCATACGTTTATCTGTTTTCTTTGCCATATAATCTCCTTTATTTCCAGTCGCCCTTTGGACTGCCTATGAAGTATTTTATCTCTTTTATATCGTATATGCAAATTATCTTTTTCTTAAGAAAATATAAAAGAGCTCCGGTCTCCCGAAGCTCTTTGTAAAAAGGATAGCAAAAAACTATAAATCTGTCTTTTTCTTCTCAGAATCCTGATTTTTACGATTCTGTATAACCATCGTAACAGCAGATGCTGCTGCAACTACAAATCCAAATACAAGGAAGTAAATATCCCGGCTGCATTCCTGAAAGAAACACAGAACGATGAGTCCTACTACCAATACGGCTAAAATAATATAATCTAAAATCTTTCCCATCTTCCCTTACCTCCTATTAGTTCTCATTTTCAGCATCTTCGGATTTTTTTCTTACAAACGCACGTACCAGATTGTATGCACCACATACTAATGTAAGAATCAGAATAATCCAGTGGATAATGCAATTGTCCTCAGTTGCTGCAAGAGGTGTTGCTTCATCTTCAATGTTTTTCGTATCATCAGCTGTATTATCTGATACGGTATCCTCTGCTGTATCATCTGCAGCGTCTGCAAGCGGAGTCTCCTCATCCACGATATCTGTCACATCTGCTGGATCTGCAGCATTGTTTGCAACTGCAACCGGTGCATTTGCTGCATTCGCTGTGTTGTTTGCGACTACATTTGCTGCATTATTTGCTGCCGGAGTGTTTGTGGTATTATTATTTGTCACATTATTCGTTGTATTGTTATTCTGATTACTGTTTGGACGATTGCTGTTGGTATTATTGTTTGTGCTGTTGCCTGGACGACTGTTGTCATTGCTATTATCTTCAGCATCCTCACTGTTATCTGCATCATCGTTGTCCGAACTATTATTGTTATCCGCATCATCATCTGAAGGATCTACCGATGGTGTTGGATCCGGTGTCGGTGTTGGGTCTGGTGTCGGCGTTGGATCCGGCGTTGGGGTCGGGTCTGGTGTCGGTGTCGGATCCGGTGTTGGTGTTGGATCTGGTGTTGGCGTCGGGTCTGGTGTCGGTGTTGGATCTGGTGTTAATGTAATTACGTACTCAACGTAATAGTTACCAGCCTCTCCCTTCAACTCGCTAAATGTCACCTGTGTTGTTTCAGCCAATCCTTCAATCGCAGAATTAATATCCTCTGCATATGCAGCCCATAACTTTGCATCTGCATCCTCAGCCTTTGTTACCGTACCATCTTTGGCAATTACTACACCATTTTCAATTGTCTTGCTAAAAATAGTGTTTTCACCATTCTTGATAATATAAGTTAAACTGTCGTACTCTGGAGCCTGTGTAGTCTTTACAATCTGATAATCTGCATGCCATCCGTTACGTCCTTTTGCTGCATCACCTGCTTCATACTGGAATCTTCTAAATACAACGGTTGTATTCTCCGGATCTTCCAGACCAGCAATTGCCTGTGCTTTGACCGCTTCTGTATCAAACGAAATAATGCCTTCTCCGTTTTCATTTTCTGTAATGGTCAAAGTAGAATCGCAAATCTTTTTGAATTTGCTGTTTGAAGCATGTTTGCCAGGTGCTGGAATCACGTAGTCCGGATCCTCACACAAATAGCAGCTTACATTCTCTACTGTTTTCTTTTCTCCGTCTTTCTTATCACCACAATACTTGCACACAAGATCATTTCCATGACCTACGATAATCTCGCCCTTGCTGTTCATTGTGGACTTTACAGCGGTACCTTCGTTTTCCTCATACTCATGTGCCTTAATGGTAACCTTTACTCCATTGGCATCCTCACCATTCTCGCAGGCTACATGAACAATAATAGAAATTTTCTCATTTCCATTTGTAGTATTTTCATCAGCCTTCATCTGGAACTCATAAGTTGCAAGAACCGGCTCCACATATGGATAACATTTGTCTCCGTGTGTATTTTTTGTATAGCATGCCCCGTCATATGTACTATGCTCATGCTCTGTCTTATCACAGATTGGATCCTGCTTTGTATCATAACAGCCTTCTACATAATCTGTAAGTTTCTTAGAATCCCAATGATAACCCGGAAGAGCCTCTCCCTTGGCATCAAATACATTCTGATCCCCTGTATAAACTTTTCCCGGTTTATACCCCTGTGAATTTGTCAGCGCACTCTCCTGCGTAACTATCTGTGTATTATTGCTGTCTGAATCTGCCATTGTAACCATTGCGGACCCAAATATCATTGTTCCTGCAAGTGTTACAGCTACGATTTTCTTAAAAAATCCTTTTGCATTCATAAACAACCTCCTTTTGCTATCCTCTTAACATTAATTTCATTCCTTTTTACATTAATCACTATAGCGTCGGTTGGTCACACAACGGTCACACGAAAATGTTTTATTACAATTTTTTCAAAAATTTTGTTACCGAAACTCCAAAAAACTGCAAAGATGGGAAACGCGTGAATATTTCGCAATACTTTCATACGTTTCCCACGCCCCTATTGCTCCATATGTTTTCCCATAAAACTTGCTGCAGACCGTGCCAGCATCTGAAAGCTTTCAAGTTTCTGTGGATTGTCACTCTTAGATATAACGATAACGGCCCCCTGACAATCACCATTGCAGATAATTGTAGACAATACCGCTCCCTTGTGGTCACTTATCCAATTCTTTGTGACCAGGGGGAGTTCCTCATGCACATCTTTTATAACAAAGGTACCTCTTTTTTCCATAAGCGCCTCAACTTCCGCACTTAAATGTTCTCCTTCCAGTTCTTTTTTTCCGCTTCCGGATGCAGCAACAATATAGTCGCGATCCGTAATGCAGACAAGCGCATCTGCAACCTGTGCCAATGCCTCCGCATAACTTCCTGCGACTTCTCCCAATTCCCCGATCGGAGAATATTTTTTGAGCATGATCTCCCCTTCCCGGCTCGTAAAAATTTCCAGAGGGTCACCTTCCCGTATACGTAACGTACGCCGAATCTCCTTTGGCACTACAATACGTCCGAGATCATCTATTCTTCGAACAATACCTGTTGCTTTCATATCTCAACGTTCCTCCATATAAATTCTGATTTTTAATCTAGTATTTGTAAAGTTGGTGGTTTTATACCTCAAAACAAAATTTATGCGTACATGATCTTTTCAAATTTTAGAAATTAAACTTGTAATATGTTCCAAAATAAACTAAACTGAAAACTAGTAAATATTTCCTATTTTTATAGGTTCGAAATATATGGGAGGGGTAATACATATATGAATTATGATGCATCTGTTTTTAAAGAGAAAGCCAACCGGAAAGCCCGGATTATCTGGCTGATTTTCTCAATTCTTCTGTCTGCCAATTACGGTACCGACACATCAAACGGCCTGTATCCCGTACAAAGCTATATTATCTTTTTAATTTTGTGCTGGTTCCCGTTTATTCTCGGCGAAGTTCTTCTCCGGGTCAAAGGCTGGGCAACCGATATCTACCGGCTTGTTCTCGTGATCGGCTATGGTATTTTTTATACCTTTTTGCTTTGTACAACAGCCTCCCCGATTGCATTTACCTATATCCTTCCTGTCATAAGCCTTCTTGTTTTGTATAAAAATCAGAAATTTATGATTGGATGTGGCATTGCCAATACTTTAAGTGTAATTTTCTGTGCCATTTACCGCAGTGTCGTACTCGGTTGTAACAGTGCATCCGACATGAAGAATTACCAGCTTCAGGTCTCCTGCCTGTTACTGTGTTATATCTGCTATGTAATGTCCATTCGCCATCTGAATGAATCCGATGGTGCATTG
>ERZ781272.674-NODE-674-length-18616-cov-3.924627_pt1 | contig 18616 bp, 16 predicted proteins | sample MGYA00375850_ERZ781272 | MGnify/ENA primary metagenome ERZ781272 (study PRJEB29790, sample SAMN06051246) | human gut metagenome | host: Homo sapiens | place: USA: Cincinnati, Ohio | collected 2013-06-21 | study: EMG produced TPA metagenomics assembly of the Gut...
AGAATTTAAGAATTTAAGAATTTAAGAATTTAAGAATTTAAGAATTTAAGAATTTGCTTATTTTATGAGGTCTAGAGGGGATTTTTTTAGGAAACACTTACTCATATTAGTAGAAACGTATTTTTCTTGCAGAAAAATGCGGGCTTTACCACTAAGTTCGTACCTCACTAAGTGTTAAATGCTAGCGATTCGCACTAAATGCAAGATTTGAGATCCATGCCTAAGAATACAATAATATAAATTCTTAGGAATATGAGAATATGCTCATTTTATGCTGACTTTATTATAATAGATTAATAATTGCTATAATTAATATTTTTCATGGGAATAATAATAGGGACAATTTTTTATGCTTTGAAATTTAATTATGTAAGGAGAATTTAGTTATGAGTGAAGTATTATCTTATAATGAGTATTTATTAGTAGAGCCAGATGGAACATGCAAGGGATTTACGGATTATGAAGGGGCAAAATCATATGTAAATATGTATTATGAAAGATTTATTGATCATAAAATAGTAAAAAATGATTATAATGACTTGACTGATATTGGAGGAGAAGCACCAAGAGTTAATATATGTACTCAAGCAGGAGCTGAGACAGGAATTTGCAAAGTTTATAAGATAGATGATTTTATAAAAAAGATAGAATCAGATATAGTATTTGAAGAGGAACAAGAAGAGATAATATCAAGATTAATCCAAAAGGATATAGATTTTAATATAAATGACTACAATCTAGATTTGGTTTTAGCAGATATTGAATCGGTTGATATTATGGAACAATATGGAGAAATGAAATAAAATTATTATTCTACCATAATAAAAAGTATATATGATACATTTAGATAAAATACTAAATTTATAAGAAAACATGTATCGGAATGTTAAAAAAATAAAGAATTTAATAACAATTAGATAAATAATCTTCAAAAAACTTATCTTAAAAAACCAGAGTGGAAAAATTTTTTTATATTATTGACATAGATTATTTACAGTAGTAAACTTTAACGTAACAACAAAAAATTAATATATCCTTTAGCAAAAAATGCTGAGAAGGAGAAAGTTATAAAAAAGATAAAAAGTTTCAGAGAGTCGATGGCAGGTGAGAATCGATACTTTAATTTTATAATTATCACTCCAGAGCAGAATCCAGAAAGAGAATTTAATTCTTGAGTAAAAGATATCCGGTGTGCATCCGTTATATGCAAGGGTTTGTTAGAACCTAGTGATATTATGTAAGGCGGAAATTTATCCCACTTCTTATGATTTATATCATTAAGGGTGGGTTTTTTTTAACTATTTTTGAGGAGGAATTATATGGATAAGCATGTGTTGTCTGTGTTAGTTAAAAACTCATCAGGGGTGCTTAGCAGAGTAAGTGGTCTTTTTTCTAGAAGAGGATATAATATCGATAGCTTAACTGTAGGAAGAACTGAAGATCAAAATATTTCTAGAATGACTATTGCTTTGAACGGAGACGAAGATGTATTAGAACAAGTTAAAAAACAATTGAATAAGCTGGAAGATGTTATATGTGTAACAGATTTAAATGACAATGAATCAGTATATAGAGAGCTAGTGCTCATAAAGGTTAGGGCAAATGCTGAAAATAGGGCAGCAATAAATGAAACTGTAAAAATCTTTAGAAGTAAAATAATAGATCTTTCTACGAATACATTAACTATTGAATTAACTGGGGATGAAGATAAAGTATCAGCATTAATAAGTCTTATGGAAGAGTATGGAATAGAGGAATTGGTTAGGACTGGAATAACAGCTCTTCAAAGAGGGGAAAAAACACTAAAGAAAAGTGTTGAAGAATTAGATTTAGAGTAATTTAAGCTGTAAAAATTAATGAATGGCAATAAGTTAAGGGGGAATTCAATATATGGACAAGCGGTCGGTAAAAATATTTGATTCTACTTTAAGAGATGGAGCTCAAGGCCATGGAATTTCATTTTCTTTAGAGGATAAGATAAAAATAGTAAAACTACTGGATGAAATGAAGATAGATTATATTGAAGCTGGAAATCCAGGATCTAATCCCAAAGATATGGAATTCTTTAAGCTAATAAAGACAATAGATTTAAAGCATTCAAAGGTTGTTGCTTTTGGTTCTACTAGAAGACCAAATATTAAAGTAGAAGATGATAAAAATTTAAAAGATTTACTTTCTGCAGAATGTGATACAGTTGTTGTATTTGGCAAGTCATGGGATTTTCAAGTTACGGATATAATAAAGACAACCTTGGATGAAAATTTAGAGATGATAAAAGATACAATAAAATATCTTTCAGATAAAGGGAAAAAAGTAATATTTGATGCAGAACATTTTTATGACGGTTTTAAGGCTAATAAAGAATATGCAATGTCAACAGTAAAATCTGCCGAAGAAAATGGGGCAATGGCAGTTGTACTGTGTGATACAAATGGTGGAATGCTTCCAGAAGAAATAGCGAGTATTACTAAATTTGTGAGAAGCCAAGTAGATATTGAAATAGGAATCCATAGTCATAATGATATGGGAATGGCAGTAGCAAATTCTATAGTAGCAGTGCAGTCAGGTGCAAATCAGGTTCAAGGAACTTTTATTGGAATAGGGGAACGCTGTGGAAATGCTAATTTAAGCAGCATAATTCCAATACTAAAGTTAAAACTTAATTATAATGTGCTTGGAAATAATGAATTGGGGGAATTAACAAAAACAGCAAGAGCAATTTCAGAAATATGCAATATTACATTAGAGGATCAAAGCCCATTTGTAGGAAATTCAGCATTTGCTCATAAAGGTGGAATGCATATTGATGCAGTTACAAAATCACCTAAATCATATGAGCATATAGATCCTAAATTGGTTGGAAACAAAAGACGATTTTTAGTGTCTGAAGTTAGTGGGAAAAGCACTATATTACAGGAAATAAGAAAAGTCTTTCCTAATATATCTAAAGATGATAAAGAAGTTCAAAAGATTACTGATAGGCTGAAGGACTTGGAATTTGAAGGATATCAGTTTGAAGGGGCAGAAGGAACTGTAGAACTTATAATAAGAAAAATTATTGGAAAGTATAAACCGTTCTTTAAATTAAATCATTTTAAGATAATTGGAGAACAGCCTTATAATTCAGAAGAATTTAGTTCGACAGCAGTAATAAATATTACAGTTGATGGACAGACTGAAATGACAGCTGCAGAAGGTGAAGGCCCTGTAAATGCATTAGATAAGGCAATAAGAAAGGCATTAGAAGTATTTTATCCAGAACTAAAACAAACAAGACTTGTAGATTATAAAGTTAGAGTTTTAGATTCTGAAAGTGCTACAGAAGCAAAAGTTAGAGTTTTAATTGAATCAACAGACGGTATAGAAAATTGGAGTACAGTTGGGGTATCCAGAGACGTAATTCAAGCTAGTTGGATAGCTTTGGTAGATTCAATAGAATATAAATTAATTAAAGATATTCAAAGAAAATTAGAAACATATTTTTAAGGAGATGATTTTAAGATGGGTATGACAATGACACAAAAAATATTAGCAGCACATGCTGGATTAAAAAGCGTAAAAGCCGGACAATTAATAGAAGCAAATCTAGACTTAGTATTAGGAAATGATATTACAACTCCAGTAGCTGTAAATGAATTTAAGAAATTTGGAACAGATAAGGTATTTAGCAAAAGCAAAATAGCTATAGTGCCAGATCACTTTACTCCTAATAAAGATATAAAGGCAGCAGAACAAGTAAAATATATCAGAGAATTCGCAAATAAGATGGAAATAGAAAATTTCTTTGAAGTTGGAGAAATGGGGATAGAACATTGTTTAGTACCAGAAAGAGGATTAGCTGTTGCAGGTGATGTAGTAATTGGAGCTGACTCACATACTTGTACTTACGGAGCACTTGGAGCTTTCTCAACAGGAATAGGATCAACTGACATGGCAGCTGGAATGGCTATAGGAAAATGTTGGTTTAAGGTTCCCTCAGCATTAAAGTTTGTTCTTAAAAATAAGCCAGCTAAATGGATAAGTGGTAAAGATATAATCCTACATATAATTGGAATGATAGGTGTTGATGGTGCATTATATAAATCAATGGAATTTGTAGGAGATGGATTACAATATCTTTCTATGGATGATAGATTCACAATGGCTAATATGGCTATTGAAGCAGGTGGAAAAAATGGAATTTTCCCTGTAGATGATAAAACAGAAGAATATTTAAAAGAACATGCACAGAGAGAATGGAAGAAGTATGAAGCAGATGAAGATGCAGAATATGATGAAGTATATGAAATTGACTTAAGTACATTAAGACCGACAGTTTCATTCCCTCACTTACCAGATAACACAAGAACAATTGATAATACTGGCGATGTTGAAATTGATCAAGTTGTAATTGGTTCATGTACAAATGGTAGAATTTCAGATTTAAGAGTTGCTAGAGATATATTAAAAGGTAAGAAGGTTAACAAGAAAATAAGATGTATTGTTATTCCAGGAACTCAAAAAATATATCTACAAGCTTTAGAAGAAGGAATTATTAAAGATTTAATTGAAGCTGGAGCTGCTTTTTCTACTCCAACTTGTGGACCATGTTTAGGTGGACATATGGGAATATTAGCAAAGGGTGAAAGATGTGTATCAACAACAAATAGAAATTTTGTAGGAAGAATGGGACATGTTGAATCGGAAGTTTATCTTGCAAGTCCAGCTGTTGCAGCAGCATCTGCAATAACTGGAAAAATAACTGATCCAGAATTAGTGTAGGAGGTATTTAGTAATGAGCGTAAAAGGTAGAGTATTCAAATATGGAGATAATGTAGATACAGATGTAATAATTCCGGCAAGATATTTAAACACATCAGATGCTAAAGAACTTGCAGCACACTGTATGGAAGATATTGATACAGAGTTTGTAAAAAATGTAACTGATGGAGATATAATTGTAGCGAATAAAAACTTTGGATGTGGTTCTTCAAGAGAACATGCTCCGCTTGCAATAAAGACAGCAGGGGTAAGCTGTGTTATTGCATCAACATTTGCAAGAATATTTTATAGAAATTCAATAAACATAGGATTACCAATATTAGAATGTGATGAAGCAGTTAAGAATATTGATGCTGGTGATGAATTAGAAGTTGATTTTAAAACAGGATTAATTAAAAACTTAACTAAGAACCAAGAATATCAAGGAGAAGCTTTCCCTGAATTCATGCAAAAAATAATCGATAATGATGGACTTATTGGATATATCAGAAACAATAAGTAGAAGTAAAACAAAGGTAAGTAAGCATAGTTAATATAAATAAGCAAAAATAGAAGCTAAACATATTTATTTACAATTCACAGTTAAATAATATTATATTTATTTGAAACTTTGATTAATTATAAACTGTAAATTGTGAACTGATAAAGAGGGGGATTTTTATAATGAAATGTAACGTAGCAGTAATACCAGGAGATGGAATAGGTCCAGATATAGTGGCAGAGGCTATAAAAGTATTAAAAACAATTGGAGAAAAATTTGGACATAGATTTGAATATGAATATGCAATAGCTGGTGGATGTTCTATAGATAAAACCGGAGAAGCACTTCCAGCAGAAACTTTAGAAATATGTAAAAGAAATGATGCAGTATTACTTGGAGCTGTCGGTGGTCCAAAATGGGATGATCCAGATGCAAAGGTAAGACCAGAACAAGCTTTATTAGGCTTAAGAGGTGGAATGAATCTATATTGTAATTTAAGACCAGCAACATTATATGCACCACTTAAGAATGCATCACCACTTAAAGATAGTATAGTTGGAAATGGAATAGATATTGCTATAGTTAGAGAATTAACTGGTGGTATTTACTTTGGAGAAAGAGGTAGAGAAACTGTTGATGGTTTAGAATCTGCTTATGATACTGAAAGATATAATGTAAAAGAAATCCAAAGAATTGTTAAAATTGGATTTGAAACAGCAATGAAGAGAGATAAGAAATTAACTTGTGTAGATAAAGCAAACATACTTGAAAGTTCAAGACTTTGGAGAAAAGTTATTGGAGAAATGACAAAGGATTATCCAGAAGTTGAAGTTAATTATATGTATGTAGATAATGCTGCAATGCAGCTTGTTAAAGATCCAACTCAATTTGATGTAATTGTTACTTCAAATATGTTTGGAGATATATTATCAGATGAAGCTAGTATGGTTACTGGTTCAATTGGAATGTTACCATCAGCATCACTTGGAGATGGAACACTTGGAATGTATGAACCGATCCATGGAAGTGCACCAGATATTGCAGGAATGGGAATTGCAAATCCATTAGCAACAATATTATCAGTTGCTATGATGCTTAGATACAGTTTTAATTTAGATGAAGAAGCTAAAGTTATAGAAGATGCGGTGTTATCAGTTCTTGAAGATGGCTATAGAACTGGAGATATAATGAGTGAAGGAAAAACTAAGGTTGGAACTACGGAAATGGGAGACTTAGTTTGTAAAAAAATTGTTAAAGGAGAGTAGAGGCTAATGAAAAGTGATGCAATAAAGTTAGGTCCTGGAAAAGCAGCGCAAAGATCACTGCTTAAAGCACTAGGATTAACAGATGAAGAAATAAAAAGACCTATAATAGGAGTAGTATCAGCTCAAAACGAAATTATACCTGGACATATGAATCTTGATAAGATCACAGAGGCTGTTAAAAAAGGTATATTAGTAGCTGGAGGAACACCAATTGTGATTCCTGCTATTGGTGTTTGTGATGGTATAGCTATGGGACATGAAGGAATGAAATATTCTTTAGTTACAAGAGAACTTATTGCAGATTCAATAGAGTGTATGGCAAAGGCCCATGCATTTGATGCATTAGTTTTAATTCCTAACTGTGACAAGATTGTACCAGGAATGGTTATGGCAGCACTAAGAGTTAATATTCCAGCAGTTTTAGTAAGCGGAGGCCCAATGCTTGCTGGAAGACATAAAGGCAAGGATATCTCTCTTACTACTATGTTTGAAGCGGTTGGTTCATATGAAAATGGAACTATTGATGAAAAAGAACTATGTGAATTAGAAAATTCTGCATGTCCAACATGTGGCTCATGTTCTGGAATGTTTACAGCTAATTCAATGAACTGTTTATGTGAAGTATTAGGTATTGCATTACCTGGTAATGGAACAATTCCAGCAGTATATTCTGAAAGATTAAGACTTGCTAAAAAAGCAGGTATGGCTGTTATGGATGTTTTAAAGAAAGACATTAAGCCAAGAGATATAATTAATGAGAGAAGTATAATGAATGCATTAAAGGCTGATATGGCACTTGGATGTTCAACTAATAGTGTGCTTCATATAACTGCAATTGCAAATGAAGCAAAGGTTGAAATGAACTTAGATATAATAAATGATTTATCATCTAAAACTCCAGACCTTTGTAAATTAGCACCTGCATCTGATGTTCATATTGAAAAATTATATGCAGCAGGGGGAATATCAGCAGTATTAAGTGAACTTGCTAAGAAGGATATTCTAGATTTAGGTTGTATGACTGTTACAGGAAAGACTATTGGAGAAAACATTGAAGGTGTAACTGTTTCAGATTATGATGTTATCAAACCAATTGATAATCCATACAGTGCAACTGGAGGAATTGCTATATTAAGAGGAAATCTAGCTCCTGATGGTGCTGTTGTAAAGAGAGCAGCAGTTTTACCAGAAATGCTTGTTCATGAAGGACCAGCTAGAGTCTTTAATTCAGAAGAAGAAGCAAATGCAGCTATTTTCTCTAAAAAGATAAATCCAGGAGATGTTATTGTTATAAGATATGAAGGTCCAAAAGGTGGCCCTGGCATGAGAGAAATGCTTCAAGCAACAGCAGCAGTTGCAGGAATGAAGCTTGATTCTTCAGTTGCATTAATTACTGATGGAAGATTCAGTGGAGCTACAAGAGGAGCTTCAATAGGACATGTATCTCCAGAAGCAGCTGACGGTGGAGTTATTGGATTACTTGAAGATGGGGATATAATTTCAATAGATATTAATAATTGTAAACTTGATGTAAAGTTGAGTGATGAAGAAATTGCTGAAAGAAGAAAGACATTTAAGCCAATTGAACCAAAGGTTAAAGAAGGTTATTTAGCAAGATATGCTAAACTAGTTAGTTCAGCAGCAGAAGGAGCAATACTTAAGTAATTCAGAATTCACAATGCACAATTCACAATTGTGGGATAAATCCTTTTTTAATTGTGAATTGCCCATCTGGGTGCCCTAAAGGGTATGAATTTTGAATTTTGAATTGTCCAATGGGGGGTGAAAATATGTTATTGACAGGTGCTGAAATATTAATAAAATCGTTAATTGATGAAGGTGTAGATACCATATTTGGATATCCAGGTGGAGCTGTATTAAATATATATGATGAAATATATAAACATAGAGGGAAAATAAATCATGTATTAACAGCGCATGAACAAAATGCAGCACATGCAGCTGATGGATATGCAAGATCAACTGGTAAGGTTGGAGTATGTTTAGCAACTTCAGGTCCAGGAGCAACAAATTTAGTTACTGGTATTGCTACAGCACATATGGATTCTGTGCCTATGGTTGCAATAACAGGAAACGTTACTAAGCCATTGCTTGGTAAAGATAGTTTTCAGGAAGTTGATATTACAGGTATTACTATGCCAATAACTAAGCATAATTATATTGTTAAGGACGTAAAAGACCTTCAAAATATAATTAGAGAAGCTTTTTATATAGCTCAAGAAGGAAGACCGGGGCCGGTTCTTATAGATATTCCAAAGGATATAACAGCAGATAAAACAGTTTATAAACCTATAATTCCTAAAGAAATAAATAGAGAAGATAAGGTTATAAAAGCCAAAAGCATAGAAGCGGCAGTAAAATTAATCAATGATAGTAAAAGACCTTTTATTTATGCAGGTGGTGGTATTGTTATATCAGGTGCAACTAAAGAATTAATTAAATTTACAGAAAAAATAAATGCACCTGTATCGACATCATTAATGTGTATGGATGGTTTCCCTAATGATCATGAACTATATACTGGAATGATCGGAATGCATGGAACAAAGGCCTCTAATATAGGAGCTACTAAGTGTGATTTATTAATAACACTAGGAGCAAGATTCAGTGATAGAGTTATAAGCAAGCAAGAGCACATAAGAAATGCAAAGATACTTCAAATAGATGTAGATCCAGCAGAAATTAATAAAAACATTAAGGTAGATCAATGTGTTATTGGTGATTTAAAAGTAGTATTGGAAAAATTATATCCATTAGTTAATGAAAAAAAGAATATTGAATGGATTGAAAAAATAGAATCATTAAAAGAAAAAGATAAAGAAGTTTCAATGGATTATAATACTCCAGAATTGTTGTTTAAAAAACTAAATGAATTAAATGATAACAATTTTATAATATCAACTGAAGTTGGGCAACATCAAATGTGGACAGCGGGGTATTTTGACTTTAAATCAGAAAGAACATTTATTACATCTGGCGGTTTAGGAACAATGGGATATGGATTGGGCGCTGCTATAGGTGCGCAGGTTGGTAATCCTGATAAGCAAGTAATTAACATTGCTGGTGATGGAAGTTTCGGAATGAACTGTCAGGAACTTGTTACAGCAGTTAAAAATAGACTGCCAATGATAGAAATAATTATGAATAACAACTGTCTAGGAATGGTTAGACAGTGGCAAAATTTATTTTACGAAGAACGATACTCGGAAACAACTCTTGATAGACCAACAGATTATGTAAAGCTAATGGAGGCTTTTGGTGGAAAAGCATTTAGAGTGACTAAGCCAGAAGAATTAGAACCTGTGTTAAAACAAGCTATACAAGAAAAAGGTCCAGTTCTTATAGATTATGTAATAGATATTGATAAGAAAGCTTTTCCTATGGTAGCACCAGGTGCACCTATTAATGAGATAATAACCGAATAAAATTATATTGAATTATCTAATTGACTAGTAAATAACCAATTTATAAAATAGAGGTAGTACATTTATTTATGCTATCTCTTTTTTATTGTGTAAGAGTTAAGGAAAAAACAGCAGTGTTATTTTCAAAGTAAAATTATAAAAAGCTTAAGGTTCTCATCTAAAAAATTATTCACTAATAATACTTAGTTTTTACTTAAAAAGCGTGGCATAGTCGCTTTTTTATGTATTATAAAATATAGATAGGATTTGTTTAAACAATAATAATTCAATCTACGGAGGATAAAAAAATGAATTATGTATATATATTAAGATGCTCAGACGATACTTTATATACTGGTTGGACTAACGATTTAGAAAAAAGAATAAAAGCACATTCTAATGGTACTGGGGCAAAGTATACTAGAGGGAGAGGTCCGGTTGAATTAGTATATTTTGAAGAATTTGATGATAAGAAAGATGCAATGAAAAGGGAGTATGAAATAAAAAAATATACTAGAAGTAAGAAGGAATGGCTTATAAAGAGCAGTTCAAAAAAATTTTCTAAAATATAAATAAATAATTTCTAAAAAGTGCTTGTAAAAGTTTACTTACACTGATATAATAAAAACAGATAAAGGAAATAAAAACAATATTCTGAAATATAATTGTTTGCTGAATATTAAATATATTTTTTTGCAGCAGATCGCAACCGATTGCAAAAAATAAAGCATAAGCATTTATATATTATTCATTGAAAAAGTTTACCTGTATTAGATATTATACATATTATAACAAATGACTTGAATAATTTTCGATAATAATGCAAACGATTGTTTAAATTGAATATTAATCTATATTTAACCATATAGATAATATAAATAAATTTATAGAACCTTTGACTTTAATAAATAATAATTTAAATGGAGGGGTATTTTATATGAAAATGAAAAAATTATTAGCAACAATTTTAGCAACTACATTAGCATGTGGAACTATTGTAGGATGTGGTGGAGGAACAGCAGATTCTTCAAAATCAAGTGCAGGTGGAGATACAGCAAAAAGTGGTGACGGAAAAGTAGTAAAAGTATTCCAATTAAAAGTTGAAATTAATGATGCACTTCAAGAATTAGCTAAAAAATATGAAGAAGAAACTGGAGTTAAAGTTGAAATAACATCAGTTGGTGGTGGTGCTGATTATGGTGCATCACTAAAGGCAGAATTTGCAAAAGGTACAGAACCAGATATCTTTATGATTCAAGGTGCTGGGGATTATGAGGTTTGGAAACATAAAATTGACGATTTAAGCAATGAAAGCTGGGTTAGTAAAGCAGTTAATGGAACTCTTGATACTGTAACTGTAGATGGAAAGGTTTATGGTATGCCAGCTGCGACTGAAGGTTATGGCTTAATGTATAATAAATCAATTTTGGACAAGGCAGGAATTGATCCAGCATCAATAACTAGCTTCACAAAATTAAAAGAAGCTGTAGAAAAGCTAGACAGTAAAAAAGCTGATTTAGGCATTGATGATGTATTCTCTTATACTACAAAGGAAACTTGGGTAACTGGTAACCATACATTTAACATTCCATTTGCAATGCAAGATGATCCAGAAAAATTTGCTGATGATTATTTTGCTGGTAAAGCAGATGTAGTTAACAATAAACAATTTAATGACTGGATGAACTTAGTTGAATTAATGTGTAAATATGGTGGAAAAGAAAAATTAGAAACTATTGATTATAGTACTCAAGTTGGTAATTTTGCATTAGGAAAAACAGCATTTATGCAACAAGGTAACTGGACAGCAGGAGATTTAAAGAAATTAACTGAGGGTGCTGAATTTGATATGGGATTCATACCAATGAGTATTGATGATAGTGAAAAGAGTTCTTGTATTCCAGTAGGTGTTCCTATGTATTGGGTTGTTAACAAGGATTCAAAAGTTAATGCTGAAGCTAAAGCTTTCTTAACTTGGATGGTTGAAAGCAAAGAAGGTCAAGAAGCTATAGTTAAGAATATGGATATGATTCCAGCATTTACAAACTTTACTGTAGAAAGTGATAATGCGTTAAACAAATCAATTAGTGAATTCAATAAAGCAGGAAAGACTATTCCTTGGACATTTACAAACTTCCCAGATGGATTCTCTATGAATAACATAGGACCAGTATTCTCTAAATTTATAAAGACAGATATGGGAGATGCTGCTAAGAAACAAATGTTAGAGGATATCCAAGCTGCTACTCCAGTAAGTAAGTAATTTAATAATATAGAAATTAAAATATATAAGGGAACATATATGATTCCCTTATATATTAAACAATTAATATTAAGTGGTATAAAGAAATTATGTTAGTAAGATCGTTTTGGGTATGTATTAAATGTAGTTAGGAAAGGAGTATAGATATGACTAAGAAAACAAGAGATAGTAGGGATTTTTGGATATTCATAGGTCCTTGTCTATTCGCTTTTACAATGGTAGTAATAATCCCGTTTATAATTGGTATATATTATACATTCACAAATTGGAATGGCGCTAATCCGAAATATGATTTTGTGGGATTAAAAAATTATGCAAGTATTTTCACTGATGCACAATTCATATATTCATTTAAGGTTTCAATTGTTTATACATTCATAAGTGTCATAGTAATTAACCTAGTTGGATTTGGTTTAGCATATGCGGTTACAAGAAATTTAAAAACAAAAAATTTCTTAAGAACTGGTTTCTTTATGCCAAACTTAATAGGTGGATTGATTTTAGGATTTATATGGCAATTCATGTTTAACTCAGTATTTGTGAATTTAGGTAAGACATTAGGAAGTACAGTACTTTCAACTTCAATGCTTCAGAATACAGGAACAGCAGTATTTGCAATGATATTTGTTTCAACATGGCAATATGCCGGATATATTATGGTTATATATGTATCAGCATTAGAAAATGTACCTAAAGATTTAATAGAAGCAGCACATATAGATGGAGCTAATGGATGGCAGACATTTAATAATGTAACAATACCAATGGTTAGACAAGGAATAACAGTATGTTTATTCTTAACATTATCACAATCATTTAAGATGTTTGATTTAAACTTCTCATTAAGTTCAGGAAAAGCGACAGAAATGATGGCGTTAAATATATATAGAGAAGCATTTGTTGTAAACAACATGGGATTTGGCCAAGCTAAAGCTATAATATTCTTCTTAATTGTTGCATGTATTTCGTTGACACAAGTTTGTTTTACAAAGAAGAAGGAGGTTGAAGCATAATGGAAGCAAATAAGACATTAGAAACTTCTGTAGAAAATAAAAAGAATAAAAAATTAAAGACATTAGATAGTTATACTGGAAAGCTAAAATTATTAGAAGTTTTTTCATGGGTACTATTAATACTATATATGACTCCTTTTTATTTAATGTTTATAAATTCATTTAAGACAAGAAGAGAGATATTTGCTAATACAACAGGGTTGCCTGCAAATTGGAATTTTAGTAATTATGCTACAGCCATAGATAGAATGGACTTTATTAGCTCATTTGCTAACTCTATGATAATAACAGTATTTAGTGTAATATTAATAATAGTATTCTCAGCAATGGCTGCATGGGTTCTTGTGAGAGATAGGACTACAAAGAGCAAGGTCGTATTTTATATATTTACAGCAGGTATGATAGTACCATTCCAAGCTGTAATGATACCACTTGTACAATGGATGGGAAAATTTAGGTTCGGTTCCATAAGTATGATTGGAACACACTATGGATTAATATTTATGTATATAGGATTTGGATGTTGTATGAGTATATTCCTATATCATGGATTTATTAAAAGTATACCAGCAGAACTTGAAGAAGCTGCAGTAATAGATGGATGTACTAAATTCCAAACTTTTAGAAAAATTGTTTTTCCATTATTAAAATCAACAACAGTTACAGTAGCAGTTTTAAATAGTATTTGGATATGGAATGACTTCCTTTTACCTTTCTTAACTGTTAATGGAAAAATAAATACAATACCTCTTGCAATGAATAATTTCTTTGGAGCATTTTCAAAGCAATGGGAATTAGCAATGGCAGCATTGATAATGGCAATAATCCCAATAATAATTTTCTACTTCTTTGTACAAAAGCAAATAATTGCTGGAATAGTACAAGGATCAATAAAATAGGTGTATAATGTAAATATAGGGTTTCTATGAAAGAAAGTGTATAAAAATATATAAACTTACATCTAGTGAAGGTCTATATTTACATATAATAATGCAACCGATTGAGTGAATTTATAACCTAAAAGTAGTAAGAGTTTTAATATTAAATTATTGTAGGAGGTTTTTATGGACAGAAGTAGTGGTGTTATAATGCATATCTCTTCTTTGCCAGGAAAATATGGAATAGGAACATTTGGTGAAGAAGCGTATAAATTTGGAGATTTCCTTAAGGAAGCAGGACAAAAGTATTGGCAGATACTACCTTTAGGTCCGACTAGCTTTGGAGATTCACCATACCAATCTTTTTCAGCTTTTGCAGGAAATCCTTATTTCATAGATTTTGATTTATTAAGAAAAGATGGACTTTTAGAGAAAGAAGACTATGAGTCAGTTGATTTTGGAAGTAATGAAGAAGATATAGACTACGGAATTATATTTCAAAATAAAATGAAAGTCTTAAGAAAGGCATATGAAAATTCTAAATCAAAAGACATTAAAGAATTGAAACTGTTTATAGAAGAAGAAGATGCATGGCTAGATGATTATGCATTATATATGTCAGTTAAGAATAGTTTTGACCTAAGAAGCTGGCAGACATGGGATGAGGATATAAGATTAAGAAAGCCAGAAGCTATGTTTAAATATAAAGAAGAGCTAAAAGATGATATTAGTTATTGGAAATTCTTGCAGTTTGAATTTTTTAAGCAATGGACAAAATTAAAAAAATATTTAAATGAATTAGGAATTGAGATAATTGGAGATATGGCAATATATGTAGCAGAGGATAGCGCAGATGTTTGGGCAAACCCAGATGCGTTTATGTTGGACAAGGAAACTTTAAGACCATTAAAAGTTGCCGGATGTCCACCAGATATATTTTCAGCAACAGGTCAATTGTGGGGAAATCCTATATATGATTGGAATCATATGGAGAAGGACCACTATAGATGGTGGATTGATCGTATAAGACAAAGTTTCAAAATATATGATGTTTTAAGAATAGATCATTTTAAAGGATTTGAATCATATTGGTCAATTCCATATGGTGATAAAACTGCTGAAAATGGTGAGTGGGTAAAAGGCCCCGGTATAAAAGTATTTAATGCAATTAAAGATGCATTGGGGGATGTAAATATTATTGCTGAAGATTTAGGGACATTAACAGAAGAAACAATAAAATTAAGAAATGATACTGGATATCCTGGAATGAAGATATTAACTTTTGCCTTTGATAGTGATTATAATAATCCATTTCTTCCACATAATTATGATAAGAATTTTATAGTATATACTGGAACACATGATAATGATACTGTAAGAGGATGGATGGAGAAAACAGGAGAAAAAGAGTATGTTGAAAAAGCAATTGAGTATTTAAAGTTGACAGAAGAAGAAGGATATTCATGGGGATTTATTAGAAGTGCTTGGAGTAGCGTTGCAGATATAGCTATAGCACAAATGCAGGATTTCTTGGATTTAGGCAATTCTGCTAGAATGAATTTACCATCTACACTAGGTATAAATTGGCGTTGGAGAATGAAAGCTAGGGCTTATGATAATAAATTAGCTAAAAGAATGAAAGAAATGACAAAGATTTATGGAAGATATGTAGAAGAAGACAAACAATTATAGTTAAATATGACTTCTATAAATGATGTATTAAAAAAAGACTATCATGGGATCTCATTTACTTTATTAGTTATCTAATATATTTATATACAATATATCAATTGTATTATAGAATATAATATATATTTATTGTATAATTGGATGCATTTAACAATATTAAGTAAAATGATAAATGATAGTCTTTCTTTATGTATTATAGTATTTAAAAATATTTATATTGAATTTAAATAATTTGTAGCTTTATAATATTTATAATCAAACTTGAGGGCTAGAATAAATAAAATTAGGAGGTAAGTGTATGAAGGTTACAATCAAGGAAGTTGCTAAAGAAGCAAATGTTTCTCCCTCAACGGTATCGAGAGTTATATCTGATAGTCCACAAATTAGTGATAAGACTAAGGAAAAAGTAAGAGAGGTTATTAATAGATTAAAATACAAACCAAATGCTATAGCTAGAAGTTTGGCAAATAATAAAAGTAGGATTATTGGTGTAGTTCTACCTAACGAAGATCAAGATTTAATTACAAATCCATTTTTTATTCAAGCTATGAAAGGCATGAGTGAATATGCTCAAAAGAAGAAGTACTATATAACTTATGCATTTAGTGAAGATGAAAAAAGTGAGTATGATAATATAAATAACTTTATAACCAGCAACTTGGTAGATGGTGTATGTTTACTTCGTGCTAGACCAGAGGATAAAAGTATTAAATACCTTCAGCAGATGGATTTTCCTTTTGTTGTAATCGGAAGACCAGAGGAAGCTGATGGAATGTTATGGGTTGATAATGATAATTTTCAAACCACTTATAACCTAGTAGGAGAATTATATAAAAAGGGGCATAGAGACATAAGTTTTATTGGAGCGAGAGAAGAATGGAACGTTACAAGGGACAGACTATATGGATTTAAAGTGGCATGTGAAATGAATAGAATCCCAATAGAAGATAAAAATATTATAATGATGCCTGATTTCAATGAAAAAGATGGCGCTAAAGCAGCTGATATATTATTAGAAAATAGTCATCCTACAGCAATAATAGTTGAAGATGATGTCTTAGCATTTGGGGTATTAAATGTATTTAAAGAAAAAAACATTACAGACATTTCAATTATAGGCTTTAATAATAGTCCATTGGCAGAGTTTCAAACTCCTAAATTATCATCAGTAGATATAAATTCTCATGAGCTTGGATATTATGCATCTAAAATATTAATTGATTATTTAGAAGATAATCAAAGGAAAATTAATCATTACATAGTAGAGTCGAAAATCATATATAGAGAATCATTTAGAGAATGATTTTATATTAAAAAATCTTTAGAATAGGTACATTACAATTCTAAAGATTTTTTTCTTTATATTTATGAAAAATTTAATAATTCTTTAAGGGAAAACATTGCTAGTAAATGGTACAATAAAGCCATGAATATATTGCATAAAATTATGCAAAAAATTAAATGTAATACATAATTAGGGGGGGATTACCATGAAACTGAAAATTTCATCATTTATATGTATGCTAGTACTTATAATCAATATAATTCCGGCTTCAGCAAGTGAAAAGGGGATTATTGTTTCTATTGATAATATTGATGAGATTGTAATAGACAACAACATCGAATTAAAAATTGCAAAGAATTCTCTTGAAAGTAAAATACAATATTATGATGATTTGGATAAAGATATAAGTAAGGTGCAAAAAAAGATAACTAGCTTAAATAATTCTATTACAAATGATCTTGATGAGGAAAGTAAAAATAAAAAAATAGAAGAAAGAGATCAAAATAAAGCAGAATTATCTAATTTAGAAAAGGAATATGATAAGAAAAAAGATGATTTAAAGATTGCTAGAATTACATATCAAAATAAAGTTAGAGATTTAGTTACAACTGCTCAACAAAAATATATAGATTATTTATATAATAAATCTCTTAAAGATATAAAAGAAGAAGAAGTAAATTACAATAAAGATAAAAATAACATTAATAAAGCTAAGTACGACATGGGATATATCTCAAGAAATGAGTACTTGACTAATACTGTAGATTTTATAGATATAGAAAATACGTATAATAAATCAATAACAGATGAAGAAATGAGTTTAAAGGAATTAAAAAGTGCCTTAGGAATAGATGATGAAAATATAACTGTAAATGAAAATTTAGATTTTGATATTAGTAAAATTGCCAATATAGACTTTGAAGAAGATTTTAATCAAGTGATTAACAATAATAGTAACATAAAAATTAAAAAGATAGAGCTGGATCAAGTTGAAGACAATGATGATAGTGATGACTATGAAATAGATAATGCAGAATTGGAATTGACAAAAGGAAAAAGTGATTTACGTTTAACTTTTCAAGATAATTATAATAATCTAATGAATTCTTATAATAGTATAAAAAATAGCATGAATAAGTTAACTGATAAAGAAAATGCTTTCAATATTAAGAAGGTAAAATTAAATCATGGTTATATATCTAACAAAGAATGTGAGGAAGCATATATACAATTAATAAATCAAAAATCAGAATATATAAAAGAAAAAAATACCTTATATGTAAACTACTTTAAATATATGCAAATGAAAGATGGATACTTGATTTAGAAAGGAAGAAAAAAATGAAGTTAACTAAGCCAGATTTGAGTAAGCTAAAGCCTAAAAATATACACATAAAAAAGTTTAAAATAAAAAAGAAGTTTATTTTAGAAGCATATAGATTTATAGAAATAAATTCTGTAATAAAATCATATAATTAAGAATCTTTAATGGTATTAAAACGCCGATATTTGATAGTCTATTTTGTCGTATAAAGTTGAGAAAAACATGAAAATTA
>ERZ781272.675-NODE-675-length-18589-cov-3.864034_pt1 | contig 18589 bp, 15 predicted proteins | sample MGYA00375850_ERZ781272 | MGnify/ENA primary metagenome ERZ781272 (study PRJEB29790, sample SAMN06051246) | human gut metagenome | host: Homo sapiens | place: USA: Cincinnati, Ohio | collected 2013-06-21 | study: EMG produced TPA metagenomics assembly of the Gut...
CCGGGCGGCCCGGGGGGGCCGACCCGCCCCGCCGGCCGCGAGGTCGCCGGAACAGCCTACTTGCCGGCCGGCTCCTGCTGGGTGATGCAGTGGATGTTGCCGCCGCCGAAGACCACCTGGTCGGTCTTCACGCCCACGGCCTTGTACGCGCCCTCGCCCCACGCCTCGTCGAACGCAGCCTGGATCTGCTGGACGGCCAGCGCGTCGTTCTCGTCGCCGTACTGCGGCACGATGACGCCGCCGTTGACGATGAGGAAGTTCATGTACGACGCGATCAGCGGCTCATCGGCCACGCGCGGCTCGGCGTACTCCTCGGTGTCGATGGAGTCGCAGGACGCCTGGTCCATGTACAGCGGCTTCACGGGCATGCAGAGCTTGGTCACCTCGAGCTTGCGGCCCTTGGCGTCCACGGCGTTGGACAGCGTCTCGTAAGCGGCATGACACTCGTTGTAGAACGGGTAGTCCGGGTCGTCGGACCAGATGCACAGCACCTTGCCGGGAGCGACGATCTGGGCGACATCGTCGATGTGGCCGTTCGTCTCCTCGGGGTCGATGCCGTCCTTGACCCAGATGACCTTCTCCACGCCCAGGTACTTCTTCAGCTGCTCGTCGCAGTACGCGCGCAGCTCCTCGGACCAGGGCTCGTAGTCGGTCACGGACGCGTTGCGGCCGGGATCGAGCAGGCACATGTCGGTGGTGATGACCGTGCCCTCGCCGTCCACGTGGATGGAGCCGCCCTCGAGGATGAAGCTTTCGGGGCGATAGCGACGGCAGCCGCTCATCTCGGCCATCTTGAGGGCGATCTGCTCGTCTTTGTCCCACGGGAAGTACAGGCCGTTCTCGAAGCCGCCGTAGGCGTTGAAGTGCCAATGCACGGCGCGCTTGTCGCCCTCGTCGTTGACCACCCAGGTGGCGCCGGTGTCGCGCACCCACGCGTCGTCGGTGGTCATCTCGACGACGGTGACGTTCTCGTCGTCCTCGAACACGGCCTTGGCGTTGGCGTAGTCCACCTGGTTCACGCACATGGTGACGGGCTCGAACTCGGCGATAGCGCGCGCCACGTCGGCGTACTGCTTCTGAGCCGGCTTCGCGCCCCAGGCCCACGTGTCGGTGCGGTGCGGCCACGCCATCCAGATGCGGGTCTGCGGCTCGAACTCGCCGGGCATGCGGTAGCCGTCGGCCTTCGGGGTGGAAACGCTCTCGTGAATCGTCTTCATAATGCACACCTTTCTGTTTTGGTTTGCAGTACTTGCTTCAAGCGTTGTTTGTTACTCTGCTGGCGCCGCGCCGGATCCTTCCCTAAAGGACTAGCTTCGCGTCGCGACTCCGCTCAGGATGACAGCCGGGATGACGACCTGCGCGGCGCCAGCTTGGTTCTTGCTTACGCGACCGGCACCGCTTCGGGTTCCGCGTCGCCCTTCGCCTCGGGGGCCTCGGCCTCGTCGGCGGCCTCTTCGGCGGCTTCCTCAGCCAAGCGCTCGGCGGCCAAGGCGGGCGTCAGGCCCTTGTACTCTTCCGTGCGGCCGCGCTTCGACCAGATGCGCACCACTTCGCCCAGCACCACGAACACGATGACGCCGATGAGCATGGGGATCTTCGAAAGCTCTTCCTCCGAGCCGTTCAGCGGCACGATGGTGGCGATAATGGCCAGCACCAGCTCGATGGCGGGAATGGCCAGCATCACGTACATGAGCTTGCCCTTGAAGGGGAACGTGAACACGCGCTTGCGGTTCGGGTCCACCTTGCGCATCTTCAAAAACGCCGGGAACATCGGAATGTAGCTGATCAGCAGGAACACGACGTTCATCGAGAACAGCATCCAGAAGATGCCCTCGGAGATGGCCGGAATCGGGATCAGCTGCAGCATGAGGGCCAGCGAAGCCACCACGCCGTTCACGATAGCCGCGCCGGTGGGCATCTCGGTCTTCGCGTTCTCATGCGAGAACACCTTTGGCATGTTGCCGTGCTTGGCGGCGTAGTCGGCCACGAAGTTCACGCCGAACGACCAGGAGGCCATGTTCGCGAACAGGGTGACCAGGAAGATGATGCAGATGAGCATGAAGATGGGAGACGCCTCGCCCACCATGGTCATCACGGCGTAGATCATGCCGAAGTCCGGGTCGATCTGGTCGGCCGGGATGGCCGCGCCGATGCCGAACGAGCAGAACAGGTAGATGGCGCCGATGGCCAGGCCGCCCAGCACGATGGCCTTGGGGATGTCCTTCGAGGGGTTCTTCATGGCGCCGGCGAAGGTGCAGATGACCTCGAAGCCCATGAAGTTGAACAGGATGATGGACAAGTACGTCAGCGCGTTGGTGTTGGTGAGGTCGGGCATGAACGTGGCCGGCGACATGTCGCTGGCGAAGCCGTTGTTCACGGCGTACCAGATGCCGAGGCCGCCCACGGACACCGCGATGAGCACCTTGAGGACGGCGCCTCCGTTGAGGATCCAAGCGGAGTCCGACACCTTCGAGAAGCTCATGAACACGACGATCCACACGAACGCCAGCTCGATGAGCAGCACGGGAGCCAGCTCGAACTCCACGCCGAACACCATCCCCAGGATGTCGGGGAACAGCGTGGCCAGAGAGGCGATCCACAGCGGGAAGTTGATCCAGTAGTACCACGCCACGCGGCTGCCCCAGCGGTCGCCGAACGCCTCGCGGATCCAGTCGTACAGGCCGCCGTCGGAATCGTAGGTGGTTCCCAGCTCGGCGACGACCATGCCGTAGGGAAGCAGAAACGTGATGATGAGGAAGATCCACCAGAAGAACTGCTGGTTGCCGATGGCGGCAGCGGGGGCGGCGGCCTCGGCCACGAACACCACGCAGATCACGGACAGAATAACGCTGATGAATGAGAACTTCTTGACTTTATTACCCATTGGTTGTCCCCTTTCAGGGGTTCAGCCCCACCGGGCCGCGTCAGCTAACGTCGCGGGCCCGGCCCGGTGGAGCGTTCGATCAGTGCAGGCATCCTGGAGAAGGCCGTCCCCCTCCAGGATGCGCAATCCCCAACTAGGCGATCTTGTTGAGCACCGCGTTCATGCGAGCCTCGGCGGCGTCGGCGGCGTCGGCATCCTCCTTCGTCTTCGGGCAGAGGTAGGCCAGGATGGCACGGATGGAGTGCTTGCGGTTCTCGGCCTCGACCCAGCACAGGCTGCGCTCGGGATGGTCCATGACCTCGTCGGTCACTTCCTCGCCGCGGGTGGCCGGCAGGCAGTGCATGAACTTGGAGTCCGGGCCGGCGAAGTCCATCATCTCCATGGTCACCTGGTACTTGGGATAGAAGACGTCCATGTAGCTCTCGCCGCCCTCTTCCTCGTCGTACAGGCCGTACCACACGTCGGTGTAGACGAAGTCGGCGCCCTTGATGCACTCGATGTCGTCGGACACGGTGACGGTGCCGCCGGACACCTTGCAGTTCTCCTCGGCGATGGCCATGATGTCCACGTCGGAGTCCACCACGAGTCCGCCGTCGGTCACCTGCTTGCCCTTGGGGCCGAAGTGCACGAAGTCCATGCCCATCTTCGAGGCGATGAACATGAGGGAGACGCACACCTGCGTGGCGTCGCCGATGAAGGCGAGCTTGCAGTCCTCGATCTTCTTGCCCTCGGGCAGGTTCTCGATCATGGTCAAGAGGTCGCCCAGCTCCTGCGTGGGGTGGTTGAAGTCGGACATGCCGTTGATGACCGGCGCGGCGGAGTGCTTCGCCAGGTTCACCACGTCGGGGTGGCGGTTCACGCGGGCCATGAGGATGTCGACGAGCGAGCCCATGACGCGGGCGGTGTCCTCGAGGGTCTCGTGGCCGCCCAGCTGGATGGTGCCCGGGCCGAAGAACTGCGCATGGCCGCCCAGGTCGGTCATGGCCGTCTCGAAGGAGATGCGGGTGCGGGTGGACACCTGCTGGAAGATCATGCCGAGCGTCTGGTTCTTGAGGATCAGCGGGTAGCGGCCGCCCTCCTTGATCATAGCCTTCATGGACTGCGCCAGCTCGATCATGTCGAGCAGCTCTTCCTTGGTGAAGTCGTTGGTGTCGATGTAGTCCTTCACTGCCATGGTTCCTCCTATGGAATCGGTGGTCCGCGACATGCCGTCGGCAGCCGCATCTCTTGGCGCCCACTATGCGACCGGCACCCCGCGTTGTGAAGGAATAATGAAGATTATTTTCACGAAAAGAAATCTATAACCGAAATAATCCCCCGTAACCCATCCTCTGAACAGGCACTATAGTCTCAGTTTACAAAAGCTCTACAACCCCGATACGACTCGCTAAACCCACGAGGTAGAATGGCCGCATGAAGAACGGCCGACCCGCAAACGGGAAAGCGAAGGGGACTAAACCTTGGAGATCGCCTTCTACTTCTACACGATCCTCGTCATGCTCGTCTGTATCGCGGCGGGAACGATCTCCCTTTCCGCGTACTTCGTCTGCCGTAAACGAAGCCATCTGTACATGGTGGCGTTCTTCCTGTTCTACTTCCTCGATCTGGCGCTCATTTTCCAGAACGAATACCTCGGACAGAACACCGAGTTCCCCCTCGAAGTGTTCTACGCCATCGACCAGCCGGCCCTGAGGATATTCTTCGCCCTCGGCATCTTGGAAGCCCTGTGGCTGATCGCCTTGGATTTCCTCGGCGAGAAACGGATGTCGATGCGCATCGCTCCAGCCGTGGGCTTCGTCGTGCTCAGCACCGTCGTGATCGTCGCCCTGCCCGAAGGGCAGTACAAGCAATGGCTGTTCTACAGCATGCGCCAGGTGTTCCTGCTGTGGTGCCTCGGCTACGTGCTCATGCGCTACCGCACCACCAAAAGCGAGATCGAGAAGACGAGACTGCGCCGTCACGAGCCTTTGTTCCTGATCACGTTGGTGCTGACCATGTGCATCATCCTGGAAGACACGTTCATGATGCTAGTGTGGGATCCCACGTCGGTCTCTATGCTGCCCCTCTACATATCCGAGCGCAACTTCTCCGAGAACTTCCTCATGCTGGCGTTCGCGTTCTTCAGCCTGCGCGAAGCCGGAGCCACGTTGCGGCTGCGGTTCAAGGAGCCGCCCGCATCCGAGAACCCCGAGGTGCGACGGCAGATCGACGACCTGCTGCCCGCGTACTGCGAACGCCACGGCATGACCGCACGCGAGCGGGAGATCCTCGCCCTCGTGCTGCAGGGCAAGGACAATCAGAACATCGCGAGCGAGCTGCAGCTGGCGCTGGGAACCGTGAAGGCGCACGTGCACAACATCCTGAAGAAGACCGACCACGCAAGCCGCCAGGACCTCACGCGCGACTTCTGGAAAGAGTGAGACAAAGGGACAGGGTCAATGACTCATCCATCTTTTTTTCGCCATCCTGAGGCATCCGCTCCCAGTCAACGCGCCGCTATCGGTTCGTTGCGCATGAACCCACTGCGCGGCGAACCGCAGCAGAATCGGCCCGTTGCGGACAAAACCCCCGACGTGCGGATTTCGAGACCCTTGGCAAACACCTTCAGGACGCCCATCGGAGCCCTTAGCCGCGCGCCGCAACAAACCCATGATCCTGACCAGGCACTTTTCGAACCGTTTAAATCCGTGAAGGACGGCGACGAAAACCAGGGTCCGCACGTCGCGGATTTTTGTTCCGCTGCGTCCAGCATGGCGCGCTAATCCCATATAATCCCGCGCCCTCTCGAAACGCGACCGGTATAATCCCCCGCTCGCGTCGGCTTCGCGATAAGGTCGTCACGACGAAAACCGCCACCAGGCTCAAGGAGGCCGACGGTAATGGACGAGCTGCTCATCGAACCCGAACCCACCGAACGCGAGCTGGGCACCGCTCCCATCAAGCCGCTGTTCGCCCGCTACGCCGCCATCACGTTCGCCGGCATGCTGGCGCAGATGGTGATGGTGGTGCTGGAGGGCCTCATCATCGGCAACGGCCTGGGGCCGCTCGGCCTGGCCGCCGTCACCGTCATCCTTCCGCTGGAGCTGCTGAACTTGGCGCTGGGCGGAGCGCTGGGCATGGGTACCGCCGCCGCAGCCGGCCAGCGCCTGGGCAGCGGCGACACGGCGGGCGCGCAGAAGGTGTTCAACCAGGGGTTCTGGCTGGCCGCCTACCTGCTGGTGGCGCTTTCCGCGGCCATCGCCCTGTTCGCGCCGCAGATAGCCACGATGCTGGGCGCCACGCCCGACATCCACGACGACGTGACGGCGTTCATCCGCCTGCTCATGTGCTTCTACCCGTTCTGCACGCTGGGACAGCTGCTGTGCTCGCTGTTGCGCACCGACGAGAAGCCTTCGCTGGCCTCGGCGCTTGCCGTCATCGCCTCCGCCACGTCGCTGCTATGGCTGTATCTGTGCGTGTACGTGCTCGACCTGGGCTTCGCCGCCGCGGGCGCGTACTACGGCATGAGCACGGGGCTGTGGTTCCTCGCAATTCTGTACTTCCAGCTCAACAAGCAGTCCACCTTCAAGCTGACGTTCGGAGGCATGAAGCTGGATCCTGCGATATGCCGCGCGATCCTCTGGCAGGGCTTGCCGCTGTTCCTGGTGCAGGCAGCCAGCCTCGTGTACACCATCGCGATCAACAACTACCTGGGCTCGCTGGGCGGCGATCCCGATCTCGCGGCGTTCTCCGTGATCAACGGCTACGTCGTCTACCTGCTGGACATGCTGTGCCTCAGCGCCACCTACGGCCTGCAGCCCATCGCCAGCTTCAACCGTGGCGCGCGCCACTTCGACCGCCTGCGCGAGCTGGTGAAGGCCAGCCTGGCCGGGACGTTTGCCATCTTGGCCGTCGTGTGCGGGCTGGTCATCGCGTTCGCTGAGCCCATTTCGGCTTTCTTCATCGGCGACGATCCCCAGCTGATCGAGCTGACCGCCTCGCACTTCCTGCCGCTGCTGGCGTGCGCGCCGTTCGGGTTCCTGGCGCAGGTGGCCTCAGCGTACTTCCAGGCCGTGGGACAGGAGCGCATCTCCATTCTGCTGGGAGTGTGCCGCTACCTGCTGTTCGCCATCCCCATGATCGTGGTGCTGGCGGCCGTCGAGGGCCTGACCGGCGTCTGGTGGTCGCAGCCCCCCGCCGATCTCATGGCCGCCGCCCTGGCCGTGGCGCTGGCCGCGCGGGAATGCGGGAAGCTGAGGCGGGCGGGGGCAGCGCAAACAAAACCCGCCCCCGAATCCGAACCGCTGCTCGAAGCGGAGTAAGAACCTCTCACGATGCGGGCGTCGTCTCGCCTTCGGCGCCCGCATCGTACACAATGTCGAGCACCTCCTGACGAGAGCTTACGCCCATGTTGAGCCGCTCCCGCTTGTCACGATTAGCATCGGTTTGTTGGGTTGCGGTTTGAACGTGGGGTGCCTGTTTTTGGCACAAATTTACGGGTAGGGGAGTTTGGTTCGGATTGCGGACGATTTCGACCCGAGGTTTCTTGTTTTTCACCCCTATCGTACATGCGAAACAGCGCCGAATCGTTCCCCTACCCGTTATTTTGTGCCAGAATTTCGACTCGCGCGTTCACGATGGAGAAGCGCGTGGCCCGCGCGTCGACGGGCCGCACGCTTTCGGCGCTTACGCCACGATGAGGGTGCCGGAGTCGCCCTCGATGGCTTCGGCGGCGTTCTCGAGGCTGGTGATGACGGCTTTGCCCTCGGGGTAGGCTTGCAGGTACGCGATGCAGGCCTCCACCTTCGGCAGCATGGAGCCGGGAGCGAACTGGCCTTCCTCGATATACTGCGCGGCCTCGGCCACGGTCAGCACGTCGAGGTCCTGCTGGTCCGGCGTGTTGAAGTTGATGGCCACCTTCGGCACCGCGGTGAGGATGACCAGCATGTCGGCCTTGAAGTCGGCCGCCAGCTTGGCGCTGGAGCGGTCTTTGTCGATGACGGCCGGCACGCCGCGATACCCGCCGTCCTCCTCGACGACGGGCACGCCGCCGCCTCCCGTGGACACCACGAGGTAGCCGTCGTCCACGAGGTCCTTGATGGCATCGAACTCCACGATGCGCACCGGCGCGGGAGAAGCCACCACCTGGCGCCAGCCGCGGCCGGCGTCCTCCTTGAACGTGGCGCCCGTCTCGTTCGCAAGACGCACGGCCTCGTCTTCAGTCAGAAACGCGCCCACGGGCTTCGTGGGATCCTGGAACGCGGGGTCGTTCGCGTCGACCACCGTCTGGGTGATGAGCGCCACCGACGAGCGCATGATGTCGCGACGCTTGAGCTCGTTCAGGATGGCCTGGGACAGCTGGTAGCCGATGTATCCCTGGCTCATGGCGCCGCACTCGGGCAGCGGCATGGCCGGCGTCTTGCCGTCATGAGCGTTCGCGTAGTCGAACGCGTTTTGGATCATGCCGACCTGCGGCCCGTTGCCATGGGACACGACGACGTTCACGCCCTCGCCCACCATGTCGACGATGTGCGAGGCGGTGTTCTTCACCAGCTCGAGCTGCTCTTGCGGCGTGTTGCCCAAGGCGTTGCCGCCGAGGGCGATGACCACGGTCTGGCCGGGTCCTTTCTGATAGGACATGGGAAATCCTTTCTGATTGGGGCTTCGGACTTTACACGCCAGCTGGCTGCTGCTGGGTGATGCAGTGGATGTTGCCGCCGCCGTACACCACTTCGCGCGTGGGCACGCCCACGACTTCGCGTTCGGGGAACATCTGCTGCACCTGCTGCAACGCCTTCTCGTCGTATTCGTCGTCGTACTGGGGCACCAGCACGAAATCGTTGCCGATGAGGAAGTTCATGTACGAGGCGATGCACACGTCGTCGGTGGTGCGCGGGATAGTGCCCTCCACCACGTCGATGGCGTCCACTTCCTCCTGCGTCATGTAGGTAGGCTCCTTCGGCATGGTCAGCTTGTGCACCCTGAGCTGGCGGCCCTTGGCATCGGTGGCATTCGACAGCGTCTCGTAGGCGGCGTGCGCGGCCTCGTAGAACGGGTTGTCCTCATCGTCGGTCCAGATGCAGGCCACCTCGCCCGGGCGCACGAAACAGGCCACGTCGTCGATGTGCCCGTTCGTCTCCTCGGGGTCGATGCCGTCCTTGATCCAGATCACCTTGTCGACGCCCAGGTACTCGCACAGGTAGTTCTCGATCTGCTCCTTCGAGAGCTCGGGGTTGCGTCCCTCGGACAAGAGGCACATCTCCGTGGTCATCACGGTGCCTTCGCCGTCCACATGGATGGAGCCGCCCTCCAACACGAACGAGTCCGGGCGGTAGCGGTCAACGCCGGCGAGGTCGGCCACCTTCAGGCCCACGAGCGCGTCCTGGTCCCACGGGAAGTACAGGCCGTCCACCAGCCCGCCCCACGCGTTGAAGTGCCAGTGCACCGCGCGTACGTCGCCGTCGTCGTTCACCACGAACGTGGGGCCGCAGTCGCGGATCCACGAGTCGTCGCTGGTCATCTCCACGACCAGGATGTTCTCCTCGCCCGCCAGCACGTAGTGCGCGGCGGCGTAGTCCTCGGGGTTCACGCCCACGATGACCGGCTCGAACTGGGCGATGCCGCGCGCCACGTCGGCGAACGCCTTCTGCGCGGGCTTCGCGCCGTCGCGCCAGTTGTCGGGACGATGCGGCCACAGCATCCAGATGCACTCCTGAGGCTCGAACTCGCCGGGCATGCGGTAGCCGTCCTTCTTCGGGGTCGATTCGTTCTCGTAAATGGTATCCATAGGTACGTCCTTTCGGGGTTGGTTGTCATCCTGAGCGAGCGCAGCGTGTTCGTTGGATCCCGTTTGGCGCCAGCCGCGGCGGCTCCCGCTATCGCCGCACGGGATCCTTCGACTGCGCGCCTTCGGCGCTCCGCCCAGGATGACACGGGTCACGTTACACCAGATCGCGCGGCTCGCGGCCGATGAGCAGGTCCTCTTCCACGGCGATCTTCTCGGATTCAGGCATTTCCTCGTAGCCGTGCGCCACATCGAACTCGAACGGGTCGCCGCTCGAGCCCATGCCGCCGTAGTCGTCCTTGCGCCCGCGCGCCGACCAGATGCGCACGAGCTCGCCCAGGATGACGAACGCGATCACGCCGATGAGCATGGGGATCTTGCTCATCTCCTCGGGCGAGCCGTTCAGCGGAACGATAGTGGCGATGATGGCCAGCACCAGCAGGATCACCGGCACCCACGCCACCACCAACGCCACGCCGCGGCCGCCCGGCACCTTGAACACGCGGTTCGCCGCGGGATCTATAGTGCGCAGCTTCAAAAACGCCGGGAACATGGGGATGTAGCTGATCAGCAGGAACACGATGTTCATGGAGAAGAAGATCCAGAAGAAGCCGTCGAAGCCCGCCAGCTCCATAACGGGCGACAGCAGCACCAGCACGCTGGCCACCACGCCGTTGACGATGGCGGCGCCGGTGGGCATCTGGTTCTTCTCGCTCTCGTGCGCGAACACCTTCGGCATGTTCTTCTTGCGCGCCGCGTGCTCGGCCACGAAGTTCACGCCAAACGACCAGCTGACCATGTTGCCGAACAACGTGATGAGGAACACGATGCCCACCACGATGAACAGCACGCTGCCCACGCCCGCCATGATGCCCACGGCGTCCATGATGCCGGAGTCCAGCGAGATGTCCATGGCCGGGATGGCGGCGCCGATGCCGAACGAGCTGAACAGGTACAGCGCCGCGATGGCGATGCCGCCCGCGATGATGGCGCGGGGAATCTGCTTGTTCGGGTTCTCCATCGAGCCCACGTACGTGGTGATGACCTCGAAGCCCATGAAGTTGAACAGGATGATGGACAAGTACGTCAGGCTGTTCGAGTCGAGCGCCGGCAGGAACGTCTCGGGCGCCATGTCGTTCGCGAAGCCGAAGTTCACGGCGTACCAGATGCCGAGGCCGCCCACCACCAGCGCGATGCCCACCTTGAGCACGGCGGCCAGGTTGAGGATCCACGCCGAGTCCGACACCTTCGAGAAGCTGAGGAACACGACGATCCAGATGAACGCCAGCTCGATGGCCAGCGAGGGCACCAGCCCTATTTCCATGCCGGTGATCATCGAGATGGTCTCGGGGAACAGGAAAGCGAGCGACGCCATCCACAGCGGGAAGTTGATCCAGTAGTACCAGCTCACGCGGCTGCCCCACTTGTCGCCGAACGCGCGGCGAACCCAGTCGTACAGGCCGCCCTCGTCGTCGTAGGTGGTGCCCAGCTCGCTGACCACCAAGCCGTACGGCAGCAGAAACGCGATGATGAGGAAGATCCACCAGAAGAACTGCGAGTTGCCGATGGCGGCCGCAGGAGCCGCCGCCTCGGCCACGAACACGACGGTGATGACCGACAGGATCGCGTCGACCAACCGGAATTTCTTATTCTTTGCCATAAGGAGCCTCTTTCAAATCAGTCGGACCCTTACTTGATCGCTTGCTTGCCGAGGCCTTCCAGCAGGTAGTTCAGCTGGTCGTGGGCTTCTCCGGCTTCGGTCTGGTCGGTTTCGGCCTGCTTGCAGAAGTACGCCAGCAAGCCGCGGATGGAGTGCTTGCGGTTCTCGGCCTCGTCCCAGCAGATGGACTGCGAGCCGTCGATCACCGCGTCGGTCACTTCCTCGCCGCGCGAGGCGGGCAGGCAGTGCATGAACTTGGCGTCCGGGGCAGCCATGGCCATAAGCTCCTCGGTGACCTGGTACGTCGGGTAGAAGATGGCCATGCGCTCGTCCTTCGACAGCTCCTTGTCGTACAGGCCGTACCACACGTCGGTGTACACGAAGTCGGCGTCCTTCATGGCCTCCTCGCGGTTGTCGGTGACGCTGACGCTGCCGCCCGACACCTCGCAGTTCTTACGACCGATCTCCAGCATGTCCTCGCGAATCTGATGGCCCTCGGGGCCGTACTGCACGAAGGTCATGCCCATCTTCGAGGTGATGAACATCTCCGACACGCACACCTGGGTGGCATCGCCCACGAACACCATCTTGCAGTTCTCGATGCGCTTGCCCTCGGGCAGATGCTCGATCATGGTGAGGAGGTCGCCCATCTCCTGGGTGGGATGGTTGTAGTCGGACATGCCGTTGATCACGGGGATCGTCGCGTACTTCGCCAGCTCGACGAGGTCCTCGTGGCGGTCGACGCGCGCTTCGAGAACGTCCAGCAGGCGGCTCATGACGCGGGCCGAGTCCTCGATGGTCTCGTGACCGCCCAGCTGGATGGTGCCGGGCGCGTAGAACTGGCCCGTGCCGCCGAGGTCGGCCATGGCGCCCTCGAACGACAGGCGCGTGCGGGTGGACACCTGCTGGAAGATCATGCCCAGCGTCTTATGTTTCAGCAGCTCGGGGTAGTACCCGGCCTTCACGCAGCGCTTGAGCACGCGCGACAGCTCGATCATGTCGAGCAGCTGGTCCTTCGTGAAATCGTTGGTATCGAGAAAATCCTTGACGGTCATCGAAAAGCCTCCTTCGAAAGCGAACTGAACGGGCAGCCCGTCGTCGCGGCAGCGCCAGCGCGATGCGGCGAAGACAAACCGGCGCGACCGGATTGCAGTACGGCCGCGCCTTGCCCTCAGTTGTAACCCGAATCACCGAAGCGCTCGACAAGGCTAGCGGGTCGTGCGAGAATCGAAGACGAACCGAAACCGAATCGCAAAAGGATGCCCTATGAACCTGCCCGGACTCATCACCGTCCAACCCGACCGAACCGAGGAGCTCGACGCGCTCGCCCGCATGGTGGGCACGTGCTTCCTCGAGGAGATGTGGTACGTCACCTGGCTCGAAGCGCTCGACGAGCTGGGCATCGGACGCGATCGCAAGCTGGAGATCACGCGCGCCGTCATCCGATCGGACTACGAGGTCACCGCACCGTACCAGTGCGTGTACGCGCTGCCCGACCGAGCGGGGGCCGCGAACGTCTACCTGCGCAGCGAGCTGGGCGACGTCGACTGGACCGAGCTCGAGGAGGAATCGGGCGCGCTTCTGGCCGAGGTGCTCACCGACGAAGAGATCGACGTGCTGGGACCGCGCATCGAGGCGATGGACCCCATCTCCTCCACGAGCTGGCCGCTCGAGCGTGCGGCGGCCGACGAGGATTTCATCTACTTCATCTCGGCCGGCGTGGATCCCGAGAAGCGTGGCAGCGGAGCATTCCGCCGTCTGTTCACGCCGTTTCTGGAATACGCCGACGAGCACGGGCTGGCCTGCTACCTCGATTGCTACACCGAGCGGCTTGAGCAGCTGTACGGCCACTTCGGTTTCGAGACGGTGGAGCGCCGCAGCATCGACGCCTTCCCCATCGAAGAGCGCCTGATGGTCCGCCGGGCGCGGTAGGCGCGAGCGAAGGAGAGTTCCTGGTGAAGTCGAGCGAGATAGCGAAGCTGGCGGGGGTGTCGGTGCGCACGCTGCGCCATTATCACGCCATCGACCTGCTGCCCGAGCCGCCGCGCGGCGAGAACGGCTACCGCGACTACGGCGCAGGGAACCTCGTGCGCCTGCTGCGCATCAAGCGGCTGTCGTCGCTAGGGTTCTCGCTGTCGCGCATTTCGGAGGTGCTCGACGAGATGGACGCTCATCTGGCCGAAGCAGCCGGCCCGAACGCCGACGAGGCGCTCGATGAGCTCGACCGCGAACTGGCGCTGCAGATCGAGCGCTTGCAGGAGCAACGCCGCACCATCGCCCTGCTGAAGCGCGAGCAGTTGGACCCCGACTTGCCGGTGCGGTTCGCCCGCGCGGCCAAGACGCTATTTGCTGCAGAACACTTTAATGACGGGGAGCGCCAGGCGATGCTCATCATGGGGCACCTCTATGACGAAGGGGAGGTCGCCGAGCTCGAGCGAGTGACTGCAGCACTCAGCGAGAAGGGACTCGTCGATAAGATACGGGCTCTCCAAGCGCGTTACGACGAACTGCGCCCCGATGCAACGACGGAGGACATAGATCGCCTTGTCAAGGAGTCGCTTGAACTGCTTGACCCCGTTATGGACTGCTTCGAGCCGGTCAACTGGGAGGATGAGGCCGACTTCGAGAATTCAACCGCATGGAGCCCTATACAAGAGCTCCTCCGCAAAGACCTTTCGCCCACAGAGATTGTTGCCGAAGATCGCATCATGGAAGAGCTGAAGGCGCGCATCCTTGAGCGAATCCCCTCCATATCTTCGTCACAAGACGCTTGACCCCGACGCAGCGTCGTAGTTTTTACTCCTTTCTAGCAACGATTGCCATCCTGATCGAAGCGCCGCAGGCGCGCAGTCGAAGGATCCCGCAAGAAAGGACCCCTCATGTTCGGCCGCACATCCGTCAGATTCCTCGTATCGAACGCGCTTTCCCTGCTGGGAAACTCCATCGCAGCCGTCGCGCTTCCGCTCATCTTGCTGGCTACCACCGGCGATGCGCTGGCCGCCGGCACGCTGGCGCTCATCTGCGCCGTCCCCCAGATGGCCATCGGCATCGTGGGCGGTGCGGCGCTCGACCGCTTCAACCGCCGCACCATATCCATCGCCTCCGACCTCGTATCGGCCGCCAGCATCGCGCTCATTCCCATTGTCGATATGATATGGGGACTGAACTTCTGGTGGTTCGTCGCACTGGGCCTGCTGGGAGCCGTGGGCGACATCCCCGGCATGACCGCGCGCGACGCGCTGCTGCCAGCCGTCACCAAACACGACGACGTGGACCTCCAACGGTTCATGGGGTTGTCGCAGTCGCTCGATTCGCTGGTCACCATCGTAGGGCCCGCGTTGGCGGCGCTGTCCATCGGCCTGGTCGGCGGCGTGCCGTCGCTGTGGTTCACGGCCGCCCTCTCGTTCTCGGCAGCGCTTGCCACCGCCACCATCCCGCGCTGCGTGGGCGCGGTGCGATCGGGTGCCCCTGCGAACGAAGGCGACGCGACCGCGCAGCGGGGCGTCGTGCCATCGGCCGTTGGCGCGCTGCGCACCGGCATCCGCGTGCTGTTCCGCACCGACGGCGTGCTGACGGTCTCCACCCTGCTCACGTTCGGCATCGTCATGGTCATGGGATCGTTCCAGGGCCTCGTCCTGCCCGTGTTCTTCACGGACAGCGGCCGTCCCGAGCTGCTGGGCTACGTGCTGTCGACCATGTCGCTGGGCCTGCTGGCAAGCTCGCTCGCCTATGCCGCGTTCGCTCCGCGTCTGTCGCGTCGGACATGGTACGTGCTGTCGATGTTCGGCATGCTGTTGGGCGTGGCTATTCTGGGCGCGTTGCCTCCCTACCCGTTCATGCTGCTGGGCGCGCTCGTGCTGGGCGTGAGCGCCGGACCCGCGTCGGCGCTGCTGGGCTTCTTCATGCTCGATCGCATTCCCGAAGCGTCGCGCGGCAGCGCGCTGGGCACGCAGAACTCGCTTCTGCTGGCGGCGGCGCCCGTTGCCGGGTTCGCCACCTCGGTAGGCGTCAGCGCGCTGGGCACCTCGGTGGCCGCCGTCGTGCTCGTAGGCTGCTGGGTAGCCATCACGGCCTTCGCCCTGGCCGCGCGCGGCATGCGCAACCTCGACGACGCCGCGCCCGACCTGAAGCGCAAGGAGGGTGCCCTCGAGGATGCGCGATTCGATTCGTAAGCGTCCTCCTCGCCATTTCAGCCCGATTGCGTGCAAGTCGCACCTTTCCAACGGCCGCGCAGCCGCCCGAACGGCACTCGCCACCCGCTCCTATCATGACGGGAAAAACCATTCGGGCGCAGCGCGTCCGGCACGAAAGGAGCGCCATCATGGCACAAACCGCATTGGTCACCGGCGCGACGAGCGGCATCGGAGAGGCTCTCTGCCTGCTGTTCGCCAGCGACGACTTCGATCTGGTCACCGTCGCACGCGACAAGGAGGCTCTGGAAAAGCAAGCCGACGAGCTGCGCAGGCTCGACATCGACGTGCTTCCCATAGCCTGCGACCTCTCCGACCCCGATGCCGCGCGCACCATCTTCAAGCGCGTCCAGGAGGCGGGCAAGGAAATCGAGATCCTCGTCAACGACGCGGGCTACAGCCCCGCCGGCCAGTTCTCCGACCTGCCCATCGCCGACATCCGCTCGATGATCCAGGTCAGCGTCACCAGCCTCGCCGAGCTGACCAGCGTGTTCCTGCATCCCATGCTGGAGCGCGGCCACGGCCGCATCCTCAACATGAGCTCGATGATGGCGAAAACGCCGTGCCCCTACAACGCGCTGTACGGCGCGGCGAAGGTGTTCGTGCTGTCGTTCTCAACCGCGCTGGCGCGCGAGCTCAAGCATACCGGCGTGTCGGTGACCACCGTCTGCCCCGGCGCCACGCGCACGAACTTCCCGAAGAACGCCGGCATCGAGGACGCGCCCGCGTGGAAGTACTTCTCCATGGATACCGACGAGACGGCCATCCGCGTGTACCGCGCGCTCATGCGCGGCGAGCGCTGCGCCGTGACGGGCTGGTACAACAAAGTGGGTTCGATCTCGGTACGGCTCATGCCCATGGGCATGCAGCTGCTGGCCGGCGAGTGGCTGATGGGCGCGCGCAAGCATCCGCTCGACCATGAGGGAACCGAAGAGGGATCGCACGAGGAGCATCCGCACGGCCGGAAGCAGGGTCAAGCCGGGACGCAGGCCTGCGGATGCGGCCATGCGCACGATCACGGGGACGGTCATGAGGACGGCCATCCTCGCGGACGCGAGGACGATCAGGCTCGGAGGCACGACCACCATCAGCACGGCCAGCGCGAACACGGCGGCATGGGCGGCACCGCGCCTGTCTGCCGCATCAGCTGGGATCGCTGGTAGTTCCTTTCAGAAGCGGTCGGGGCGGGCTTGCTCCGGCCGCTTCCGTTTCACGGCCGTTGCCAGGCGGTGGAGCCTATCTCGCCCAGACGGAAATCCGACCCGTCGTAGGAAATGCGCGTGACGCTGGCGTTCGGTATCTTCACCGGATCGTTCACGCGCTCCGGGTCGATGAGGTACACGAGCGTGCGCACGACGAACGAATGCGTCACCACCAGCACGTTGCCGCCGTCGCGCTTCAGCCCATCATCGCCGGCCTCGCGGAAGAACCCGCGCAGGCGCCGCTCGATGGCATCGAAACGCTCGGCGCGGCCGGAGCAATCCGCATCCGCCAGCACGTCGGCCACCTCGGGCAGCCGTCGATTGTGCTCCTCGAACGACAGCGGCGCGCCGAACCCCGCGTCGAGCGTGGCATGCAGCAGCTCTCCCGGCTCGCCCTCGAGGTCGCCGTAGCACCATTCGCGCAAACGCATGTCATCGTAGGGGCCGAACGGCACCCCGCTCCCCCGCGCGCGCAGCAGCTCGTCGAGCGTGTGCACGGCACGGCCGCTGTCGCTCGAGTACGCCGCGGAGAAGTCCACTTCAGCCAGCCCGCGGCCCAGCGACTGCGCGGCGCGCACGCCCTCGTCCGTGAGCGGCGTGTCGCACCAGCCCTGCACCTTGCCCATGACGTTGAACAGCGTCTGGCCGTGACGCACGACGTAGAACGTCATCTCGCCGGAACGGCGCTCCCCCGCTTCCATCAGACGACCTTGCACACGTCGACCCAGGTGCAGGGCGCGGCGCAGCGTTCCAGCTCGTCGGGCGTCAGGCGCACGGCGCTCGCGGCGTTGCCCGCCGCCGGATACACGGTGTCGAAGCGCCGCAGCGATTCGTCGAGGAACACGTCCACGCCCTCGTTGAGCGCGAACGGGCACACGCCGCCCACGCCGTGGCCGATCAGCGGCTCGGCCTCGTCGGCGGCGAGCATCTTCGCCTTGCAACCGAACCGCGCCTTGTACTTGGGGTTGTCGATGCGCGCATCTCCCGCGGCCACCACGAGCGCGACGCGGTCGCCCACGTGGAACGACAGCGTCTTCGCGATGCGCGCCGGCTCGCAGCCCACGGCCTGCGCGGCAAGCTCGACGGTGGCGCTCGACGTCTCGAACTCCAGCACGCGCTCCTCCATGCCCCGCTCGCGCAGAAACGCCTTCACCTTGTCGATAGCCATCGTCGCCTCGCTTTCCGGATAGGTTGCAGCTTCCAGTATAGCGCCGCATCCCGAATCGAAGAAGCCGACGACCGGATACCGCGATCCCAGTTCGGAAGCAGGCTGGGCGATGTCATCCTGAGCGGAGCTACCCCTACTCCCCCTCGAACTTCGCTAGGAACGCCTGGGTGCGCTGGTGCTGGGGGTTGTTGATCAGCTGCTCGGCCGGGCCTTCCTCCACGATAACGCCGCCGTCCATGAACACGATATGGTCGGCCACGTCGCGCGCGAAGTTCATCTCGTGCGTCACGATGACCATCGTCATGTTCTCGGCCGCCAGATCGCGGATGACCTTCAGCACGTCCTTCGTCAGCTCGGGGTCGAGCGCGCTCGTGGGCTCGTCGAAGAACAGCACGTCGGGGTCGAGCGCGAGCGCGCGGGCGATGGCCACGCGCTGCTGCTGGCCGCCCGACAGCTCGCAGGGCACCATGTCTTCTTTGCCCGCGAGGCCCATCTTCGCCAGCAGGCCGCGCGCCGCCGCCAGCACCTCGTCCTTCGGGCGCTTCTGCACGTGGAGGGGCGCGTCGGTGATGTTCTTCAGCACCGAGTAGTGCGGGAACAGGTTGAAGTTCTGGAACACCAGGCCGAAGCGGGTCTTCGCTTCCTTGAGCACGGCCTTTGGCGCATAGGCCGCCGCGCCCGCGCCGTCGCTTTCGGCAACCACAAGGTCGCCGTAGGCCAAG
>ERZ781272.676-NODE-676-length-18588-cov-4.024443_pt1 | contig 18588 bp, 20 predicted proteins | sample MGYA00375850_ERZ781272 | MGnify/ENA primary metagenome ERZ781272 (study PRJEB29790, sample SAMN06051246) | human gut metagenome | host: Homo sapiens | place: USA: Cincinnati, Ohio | collected 2013-06-21 | study: EMG produced TPA metagenomics assembly of the Gut...
AAAGTTAACGCTCCGTTCAGCTTCATCGGCCAGAACAGAGCGTTCGTTGTCAAGATTATTCAGTTCGTTTGAAAGCTGCCACGCCAGCCGGAACCCGCAGAGAAAAGCGTCCAGCGAGAGCGCCCCTGCTATCGCCGCCTCGTCATCGATGATCCGCAATACCAGCTTCCGGTCAGCCTTGTCCAGCCGCTCAATCAGCAGCCGGTGATCCGCCTCCACCGATTTCCTCAGCGTCGTTAGCTCCAGTCTCTTGTAAAATCGGTCATATAATGCTTTCAGTGTCTTGTTCATAGCCTCGCCTCCTTATAGTACGAACATATACCACAAGTTTGGAGGAATAGCTACTGAAAGATTGCCAACGAAAGGCTTTTAATTTGTTGTTCTTCGTATTGTTGATATAGTTCTCCAGCAGCTGGCGGTGTGGGGTGAATCGAACGCCAAAAGATATATTGGAGACTTCTGGGCCTATAGCCTAATCAAGAAGCTATACCTTATTCAAGCACGGAATCCAAAAACTGGCTCAATGAAATGCAGTCTATATCGTATTTTTTGCAGACATTTGGAATCTTATAATCGCCAGTTTTTTCATCGCCAACTTTTTCATCAGTAATAACGGTACAGTTATTCTGTATTGCTGTCGCAATCAGAAACGGGTCGCCGTTGGAGCTTGCACCCTTTGGCCTGATTTTGACTAATGTAGGATACGCAGCAAGTATTTCTGTTGTCCGCTTCTGAGTTCCTTCATCTAAAGGTAAGAAGCTCTCCTTGTGTTTCTTTGCCCAATCCTGTAAATCCTTGTCTTTTAATTCATCGAAGATTTCAATATTAGAAACCAGAATCCCGTTTTCGAATAGCTCATCGAATTTACCCCAAATATGGGAAAATGCCTTTTTCTTGAGATTGTAAGCTTTGCTGGCGTTAATCAGAGCGCAAGCGTCAATCGCATATCTTTGCTGCGTCATCTAAACATCACCACCTGTTCAATACTGCTTATATGGCTCGTATTAACATTCAGCGATTTACACATCTCGCCATAAGAAATATTTCCGTTGGCATATGCAGAAAGGAGTATTCTTGGAAAGAGATACCCCTGTTTATTCAGGAAACGATAATGATAGTCCACGACAGGATTTCCACGCTGGTTATTTTTGCTCTTTTCAAAGCCCGCTGCTAATTCAGCGTACCGCCTTATATAGTAAGCGTAATCAATCATGTGGAGTTCATAAAGCCGCCGCAAGACTACGACTGTGCTGACAGCAAATCTGTCAGCTATTTTCATGAGGCAAAAATCATCCCAATCATCGGCATCATCCCGCAATTTATTTGCGATGTCTTTAAATGGGACTTCGGGCAACAACGCTTCAGCGGCGATTTTATCGCATATCTTTTCTTCATCATCATCGTGTTCATCAAAATTGATTAAACATAGGGAAGAAGATCGTCTAAGCAGATGAGCCATCTCATGAAAGAGAGTAAAGACCTTTGCTCTCTCCCAATCTTTGCTGTTGACTGCAATTATTGGGAGCGTATCAAAACATATCGATAGTCCGCGTATCTCACTCGTTTCAACGCCTGAAAGCTGTGCAACCATAATACCACGGCTCTCCAGCCTATCTCTGAAGTAATTGAAGGCCGTATCTCCATAGTTGCTCTTATATCGGAACGGAGTCTGCACATCCAGATATTTGCGGATTTTTTCTGCAACCGAAGCGGCACTTTCACCATCGCCGATTGCTGGAAGTTCCTCATATATGGTATCAATATCGGGCGTAACCTCTATTGCCATTTCTCTGTTAGACATGATACGGCGTATCTCGCACCACAACTCATAGCTCATGTCCTCAAAGAATGTCCCCGTGCGTGTTCTTCTGTCAGTGTAGGGGCGTATTATCTTCTTTGGCAGCTCTGAGTAATAGAAGCAGGCAAACGGCACATCATAGAGTTTAGCCAATGCCTTTGCTTCAGTTATTGATGGAAGCGACTCGCCACTTTCCCATGATTCAATATCCTCATATGATATTTTGGACAAGCGGAGAACCGCATCACTTATTGAATGGAAGGGCGTTTCGCCTCTGGCCCATTTGAGCATTTCCGCGTTTATATAAGCGTAATTCTTTTTGCCCATAAAGATTACACCTCCAATCGTTTATCCTGTGATATCTTGCAGGCAGATACAGCTATGTAACTATCAGACATTTTGAAAGAAAATTCTCACTCTTGCTTGAGTTTATATCTTACATAACGCCCACGCTTGGATTTGCCGGAAAAAATGATTTTCCCAGCATGCTTAGCCTTTCGGAGAATATAGTTAGCTCGGTTTGGAGTTACTCTCAACTGCTCAATAACATCGCGGCGCGTAATGTATTCCGAATTTTTTGCCATTTGTACAATGAGATCAAGTTGACACTCGTTCATCTTATCAAAACAATCCAACATAAAATACGCCATTTCTTCTATTACAGGAATGGTGACCGAGTTTCCAAATTGTTTATATTGTTGTGCACGGGTGGTTCCTTCCGGAAAACTAAAGTTATCAACTCCGTTACTGTCAGTAAATGCATATCCTATGAAGCCTTGCAAATGACCCCATTCCGCTGGTGTCATAACACGAATACCCTCTGAATTTAGCGGAGTTTTTTTAGTGGGTAGAAGTTTACCGGCAACCCCTTCTTTGGGCTGGCGAATCAAGTTGCGTTCCTTTCCGGAACCTCCGGTTGCAAGAATCGTGCTGGCTATTGGGTGCTCAATCTCCGGTTCGTTAACAACAACATAGCCAAAACCATGGCCCTTTGATTTTTCCCGTATTTTGTGCTTTTTCAAGGTGTCAAGATACCCTTGCGCCATATAGTATACATCATCAACATTTTCTTCTAAAAAAGCATTTACATCTTCGGCTATCATATGTCGCCCTTTAGATGGAAGACTGTCAGACAGCAGTTTTACGGCATCGCCGTAAAACTTTTTGCTGAATGCCATTATGTATGCTCGCGGCCTATTTTGTGGGAGACCAAAAAACTTTGAGTTTCGCACAAATGACTTGTTAGAGTAAACATATTCGCCGTCTTCGTCCAGGGTTACGCCTATCACGCGATATTCAAGATCGGCTTCAAGTGTTTTAACAATAGTCGCAACCGTTTTTCCTTTGTCATGTGATATGAGATTCTCTACATTTTCGAGAAACACAGCTTTTGGATTAGTCCTGGATATAATATCGGCAATATCGAAAAAAATTGTACCTTTCGTTGTATCTCTGAAACCCAGCTGCAAACCAGCTCTACTAAATGTCTGACACGGAAATCCCGCAAGAAGCACATCGTATTCAATTTCTGAAACTTTATTTTTAAACTCTTCCGATGTTAAATCATTTTTGGGATTTTCTCCAAAGAGGTGTTCATAAGTTTTACATGCATAATCATCAATCTCAGCCGAAAGCACATTTTCAAAGCTGCCGGTTAATTCAAATCCTTTGCGAATGCCTCCGATACCGGCACAGAGATCAATTGTTTTGTATGACATGGTCCGCTCCTTGCATCATCGATTCCGGAGTCATCCCACTGAGATCGACGGTATATGTAAATTTTGTGATTCCTGCAGGCATAACCCCGCCCACAAACGACGAGGGAGTTATACGCGGGAATTGAGAATCAACGATATATCTCAGCATACCGTGTAAGATAAATGTCCTTCGCCTTGCGGACATTCCCGCTTCAAAGCCCAACTTGTTTAACTTTGCGTTTAGTAACATCGTATTATACCCTATTTGAGTAAGTTCGCCAAGAACATTGTCAATGGAAACACCGGAGCAAATACTTGGTTCAAACTGGCACAGTACCAGATTAAGTGGCTTGCCCGGAGGATCCAATTGAGAGGGGTTGCTGATGGTAACCTCTCGTCTGTCTCTGACAACGGTGGATTTAACTTCGATAAACCGGTGTTCGGTTTCTATGTCATATGATGCACCATCCGGACCGTTCCAATTTGCTTCCTCGCCGGATTCGATCAGCGCTTTTAAGACACACAATTCACCCAATACATCGTAAGTCTTTGCGTCAATATTGCGATTGCCGAGCATTTCTTTCCATTCTTTCCACCAGGCAATAGGGGATTCCAGTAGCTTGGCGCGCTTTTCACCGTTGATTCCGGGATCGATCAACTCAAAACACAATGAAGAGAAAGTGCTCTCAATTCCTACGGTTGATGTTGTTAAAACCAAGGCCTTTCTGACACTTTGGTTATCAAAAACGATTTCTTCGCTGTAAATTCTGGCATTGGCGAAAGTCTCGTTGATGTCATCTTTACCGTCGTAGGGCAAAGCGACACCATAACTGTCAACAAGTTTGATTGTCCATGCGGGATAGTCGGTGTCCTTCGTGCAAGATATAATCTGAGCATACCCGCTTATATCGGTAGCCCAATTATTTTGTATCGCTTCCTTTAACACGATTATCCTCGTCTCCTTTCATGGACAGTTCTTCAAACAGCCTGTGTACATATCCCTTTTCTCCACCAGCCGTTAGCGCCGGTTCCATAGACACACATTTGGCGTTGTTTAACTTAGCTGATGCAGCGAACTCTTTGACTTTATGGGGGGCGGTTTTGGCATATTCAAGCATCATATTGCGAAACAATGAAACCCGATAACCCCGCCCCGGAGTTTCAATCAATTTGTTGATGTTATCGGTACCGTTGTCTCTCAGCACTTCGTATGTAGCGTTTTCATTCCCTTGCCAGCTCAAGTGCACATACCACCATAGAGATTTCAGCCAGATACGTCTTGTCGCGGCATAAAAGCGTTTGTGGTTTAATCGACCGCCTTCGTCTCGGATTCCCTTTTCGGGATCGGGATACCGCAAATAAGTTATGTCCGGCATCACCTTTACCGAAATATATCTCCAAATGCCGTTATCATTGGCTTGAATAACCGAGAAATCCTTGCCTGGTGGAAGAAGACGGTATAGGACAAGTCCGACCTTGAGATCTAAGAGATAGCTCATTTTTCCGTTGGATTCTTCCAGCGCTGCTTGAAATGCTTGGACTAATTCCTTGCGAAAATCGGCATAAGACGGATGATATTCTGTAGGCAGATCAAAGCGGCTCCAATGAGCAACCAAATCCTGAAAGGCAGTATCATCTAAATTATCGTATTCGGTTATTATTCGCTTTGCTTCTTCTGCGGACAATGTCTGAAAACGAATCATCACTCATCACCTTCCATCAGTTTTGCTCGAATGTTCATTTGCAAAGTCTTAAGCAGCATTTCGGAGGAGTCAAATCGTAACGCAGGGCTATTGCATTTTTCTTTAAAATCATGCAGAATGCTGCAAATAGAAAAGGGGGCCAATCCAATACCCTGGCAAGTCGATCTCAAATCATCTGAGCTCAGTCGCTGAAACATCATAAAATACGCCATAGAAAGGATTTCGATCAGTAAGTCGGGGTTTTTGATGGTTCCATCGGTCATCGGACATGCAGGATAGTAAGGATTCAAATATAGGCAGATATTCTCCTTGGAGAACAGTTCGATAGATTTTGGGTCCTCCCATTGTGAAAACTCTACCCACCAGAGAGGCTCGTCCTTTGATATGCATTCTTCAATGGGAAATTCCATGAAGGCACTGTTGAAGTCAAGTACTATAGTTTCAATTTCGCCGATCGAAACACCTTCTTCGTTCATAAGACTGCTTTCTTCGGGATATATCTGCTCTGCTTTCTTTTTGATATATAGAGAAAGTGAAAGTTCCAGATCCCCCTTGAGTTCGCCCGGCTTAAACGAATGAGAAAACTCACACACACGACCCGTTCCGGTGGTGATGTCGGTTGCAGGGAGAATGCACCCTGTTTGGGTCAATTCATGATTTGTCCAGATAATACATATTCCGATTTCGGCATTGGAACACGCAATGCCGCTTTCTCCGTGTAGTTGCTCTGGATATGCAAAACAGACTTTCTTTTTTAATGCAATTCCGTCATCCTCGATTTTCCACATTTCAAGTGGATCCGTTAGCTTGACTGTAGTGCTGCCTTTTTGCTTAAGCTCAAATTCACATTCCCCAGAAAAATATGAGAACGAATATTTTCCGTTCGTACATCCTGAACTTTTTAGCATTTCCTCAGTAAGCGTGGGATAAAATTTTAAGTTTTCCATCCTGCGCCTCCTTAGACGGTTTTAAGTGAAAAGTCATACTTTTTGTCTTTTGCCAAAAGCTTTATTTTCCCACGCAATTCCATGTTTAAGATATTTGCATCGACTTTCAAGGATGAGTATTCCGCACTATATTCGGCATGGTTCAGCTCTACTCGTACATATTCATTAGCAAAGCATGTTTGACTTGGGGTGCAGATTCCATTAACGGAAATAGCCTGTTCAAAGACGCTTGAATAAACCGAACAAATCGTCAACTCCTCAATTGAGGCAGGAAACGGAGTCCCAATATCGTTTTGCCAAGAGACAGGATCAATTCGGCCACCTTCTGAATTCACTATAATGGCAACATCGGCGTGTTTCTTGCTGTGGGAAAGTTTTAAAGAAAACTCCATGATGAGTTCGTTGCCGTTAAAGGACTGCGACTCTACATCAAACTCAAGATCATTTAGGTGAGACCCGCTGCCTCCGTTCCTACCCCCAGGCCCGTTTCCGGAATGTGGACCGTTTGCATAACCTACTCTCGGCAGAAGGAGCCGGCCCAGTTTGCCTGATAACTTGCTTGCCGTAGCATCCACTTGCTTTTCTCCGTCTCCTTTTTGCTGATCAATAATCCGAGCTACGGTGTTTTTTTGAATTCGCTCGACAATTTGCATTTTGGCGGGGTCGGACCATCCCATATGATCCGACGCTTCACATGCGCGCAGGTATTCGCCCAAAGATTTACCGGCATATTCCTTTACCGATAAATCCGACTTGATTGTTTTCCTTGTATCAGGCATATAAAAAGCAAAGAGGAATTCATTTTCGCTTTCCGGGAGAGGAATATTTTTTACCCACGCACCCGTGACAGGGTATTCAATTACCATGCCGGGATCCCGCGTATACATGACAATAGGTTCGTTTTTTCCACCATCGGCTTCGAACTGTCCGACATAATCATAAGGGGAGAGGAGCATCTGGTTATTGCAGAGCTCGTCTTTACTTGTTTTGATAATTGCCACATATCCGGAGGTGCTGCCGTCTAAATAGCCGCGAATATTTACCGGCTGTGTTACTATACCGGGGAATCTTTCGCTGTGGTAATCACCGCCGTATGTTTTGGCAATTGCCGTGATATACAACTCTTGAACAAGGTCAAAAAATGGCAACATATCGTTCTTTCGAATAGGGTTGTTATTTATAGAAACGGACAGCCACTTTTTGTCATCACAGAAATCACGCAATTTTCTATTGTGAATTTTTGGCGCATACCATTTTTGAATAGCAAGCCGCAGATAATCTTCCAGCGTACTACCCCAGACGGACAAAAAGTTTTGCTTAACATCATCCCGAATCTCAGCTTCCTTGGGGATAATATCGTCCAAGAGTTTTTGCGGATTAATGTAGGGGATAATTATTGAAGTTCCTGTTTCGTTTTCCTTAAACGGCGTAATCTTAAATACCTTAAGCAGTTCGTTAATGAAATCGGAGTCTTCGTCTGTTATAGGCAACAGATCGGGGCCGTCCCATATTCCCCACCACGCTTTTCCCTGCGCACTACTATCCAAAGTCTTCAGGAGAGCATCGGGCTTGCTTTCATCTTCAACAAGCGTAACAATCAGTCGCGACTTAAACACATCATTTTCTTTTATTCGAGAGTAAAAAATTACAATCCCGATGCCAACGCGATAGTACACACTTTTACCGAAACCCCAGTTTCCGCCTGCGCCGGATTGTATCTGTCGCTTTCCGGTATCATAAATCAACTTGAAAAAATTCCCGTGATCGTCATCTTTAATATCCGCTATTCTGATACAACCGGTCAAGCCCTCTGTTTTTGTGTCACGTATCTCCATGAAATGCGCCGTTTCTTCCGGAAAACGCTGATTCAGAGTATCTTCCAAGCCGGTGATAAAGAAATTTAGGGAAGATGGGCAGAAATCTCCGGTTGCAAAGTTCACCTTAAATGAGTCGCCTGGAATACACAAGGATGCATCAGAACTGTTTTGAATTGCTTCTCTAACCAATAAGTCCAGTTCCGGCACATTATCATTTTGAAGCGATTTTAATGTGACGCTGCCATAAGATATGCCTCGTCCCATTTTTAGTACATCGTATTCCAACATGATTGCATTTCCTTTCTGCACTATTCGGGTAATTGTACCGTAACTGATTTTACATGACTCGCGCCCGTCGGTTCACCCGCAATAATGATGCTGAAACCGATGATGTCGGATACGCTGTCAAGTTTTGTTTTTGTGCCCGCCTTTGTCTCTTTGCCTCGTTCTTTATCGATTCGATAGAGAAGCAACAGCGGCGTATCCTGTGCGCCCATACGGCCGCGAGCCGAAATAATGTTCTTGCGTGTTTGCAATGTATTACGCAGCAATATATCCTGCTCGGGAGCGAGGACAGAAGGCTGGATATCGCACAATGCATCCGGACCAGATCGCAGAGAGCCTATGTCTATATAGTTCGGCTTACTCTTTTTTGAACGTTCAATTTTTCCGACAGTAGCATCTCCTACATTCCATAGAGCGGAAGATCCTTTATCTCCTACCATTGCAATGTTCCATTTTAGGTATTTATGTTCCTCATTCATTTGTTTTAGCCAACCAAGGAACACCGGAATATCTTTACTAAGCGAGGAGCAATCAAATATCCTATATTTCTTGAAAAACTCCATAACCACATGCTGCCCATCAATTTCTCGCCAAATAAAAGAGGAATCATTAATTTCCGAGCGAGATGCATTGCCAAGACTCTTCAGGAAATTCTCGGTAACAATGATATTTTCTTCAAGTTCGGATGTGTTTTCAAACTTTGTGGTTTCATAACTGTCTCCGCTAAAGTCAAAATCACATTCTATGGCGCTTTGGGCTTTATTCTTGGAAGTTAATAAAAAGCGGGCAATTGTTGCCGAGGTAGTTATTCTGGGACCGAATTGTGCCGGGCTGCGCCCTTTGATCATGAAATCCTCAAATTCCGATTTTAATTTCTCATCGATCTTTTCCAACAGTTCAAACTTCTTTTGGGCATCTATCGGCATCCAAATACGCTGGAGTAATTCATAACCTTTGCGGTATCCAAACCATCGCGCCATCTGCATTAATGTATCTGCTTGGTTTGTATTTCTTCCGAAATATGTGCAAGTTAACCCTTCCAAAGTCAATCCTCTGGCTAAGGTGCTGCCGCCCATTACTATAAAAACAGGTGCTTTCTTCATTGAACTCAGTTGTGCGGATGTGGGATAAACAATTCTCATATAGGTTCCGTCTTCGGCTATACTGTTTGCTCTACAATTGTCTACACACAGGTGAATGCCATCTTCTTGATAAGTTAAGTCGTTATTATCATCAAGCATTATGTTTTCAATGTGAGCGATCAATAGGCTGATTTCTGGTTGTATAACCTCAAAATCCGGGAAATCTCCATTTACTTCTGAAATAGCTTCATAGTCCGGATATCCGGCTCGGAGGCCATCTAAAGTCAGCCTGTCTTTCTCGGTATTATATACACTTGCGCAAAGATCGAGAATTGATCCGGTACTCCGTTCACGCGCAAACCAATCCTTGATAATATTGTATTCTTCAAAATGACCGTTTTGTTTTGCGGTTGTGTGAATAAGCATACTGATTGGCTTTTTATGACCGCGTTTTCTCAATACAGCTGCTGCACAAAGAAACCAGCATACAGCATTTTTCATTTCTTCCGGAAGAGAGAATTCGCCTCCGTCATGGAGTGTTTTGAGCTCCTGCAGCTCCTTTAAAGGGATATCCCTTACAATATCCAGACCCGGGTATTTTTCGTCACTCGCACTTCCAAAAATTACTTTTGCGCCAAAATACTCCTTGGACTCGGGAAGACTGCATATAAAGTCCTTGGGATAAAGCGAAGATTCGAGAGCTTCGTTTAAGACATTGGCGTACGGTGTAGCCGTAAAACTGATATAGTTCATTGCCTGAAACGGCGCACGACTTTTAGCCCCGTTCTCATCTTTCCCGTTTACCAGATCAATAATGAGTTGATTGACAGCGGTTCTCTCAATAACATCCTCATCTGTTTCATCAAGATCCATTTTTCTGGTGTTAACACTTGCTTGGTCGGCTTCGTCATCAATCACAAGAATTCTTAACCGCGCGGCTTTGGCCGGATTCGCGTGTAGCCATTGAATCAGATTCCGTAATCTGGTTGAGTTTTTTAAGCAGACCGTAATATATCGATGCATCCATTCGTTGTTGTATTGACCTTTTTGGTACATATTTAAGGACAAATTGTCCGTCATATATTTTTTCCCATCACAGATATCTACTAAATAGTCCGGATTGCCACACTTGTCCAATACATGCCAAAAGGCGCCACCGCTGGCGCGCAAGTCGGTGTAAAAGCGGTCTCTGGTTTGCTTGCGCAGATTATCGATGGTTCCGGATAGGATAATTACAAAATTCCAATCATAATGAGCGGCGATCGAAACCAATCCGATCATGTTCGCGGTTTTTCCGGACTGAACGCTTCCCATAACCAGTCCTTTTTTGGGGCCGGATTCACGAGTATCTCGTAATAAGTGGTTTAATATCCAGTGACAGTTCTTTTCAATTTCATTTACGGCAGTATCGCTAATACGCTTCTTTCCATCAATTTTTCCGAGCAAATAGTTTTTGTATCGCACCCAGGGTGAGCCCAAATCGGTCGGAACCGGGAGCGAGTCAGCATTATTCCCTGAAGAGATGCCGTACATATCATCTGTAATTAGGCTGTATCCCTTTTGAACTTCCGCCACAAATATAGGCCATTCCACAAACTCCATATTGGGAGGGATGATTAATTCTTCTTCACGCAGCTGCTCGAAGACATTCTGTTCCTGGTCGGGAGAAACACAAAAATGCTTGACCGACTCCCAATCATATCCTTCTTGAATCTTACTGGATATCCATTTTCGACATTCAATATATTCGTTAGATGAGTACCCACTCATGCTTTTCCCTCCCATACCGCTTGAATAATGTCTGCGCAACCTGAGGCGTCCTTTTTAATCTGTTTTCCCCAAAAGCGGAGAACAACCCACCCATCCGCTTGAAGTTTTTGCGTTACCTCCGTATCGCGTCGAATGGTATTTTCTATTTTCGGAATCCAGAATTCTCGGTGCGATTTAATATCGTTTTTCCTGTTTTCCCAATCATACCCATGCCAGAACTCACTGTCGCAGAACACAGCAATTTTTCTACCGACAAATGCAATATCGGGTTTTCCAAAAATTGTTTTAACATTTTTACGATATCGAATTCCACGCGCCCAGAGTTCTTTCCTGAGAGTAACTTCAATCACAGAATCTTTATTCTTGACACGGCTCATATTATAGCTGATTTGCTTCTGAGTCTTTTTCATGCAATCACCAGCTCGATAAACTCTTTTTTGGGAATATCAATACCGCTTTTGCCGAGCCGTTCCGCACGGCTGTCAAAAAGCATTTCCGCAACATACTTGCGCTCCGAATCTCTGCCAAAATGCATTAATCTATGACATATCGGGCACAGGCAAACGACATTGGCGTAAACATCGAGTCCGCAGTTGAATTCGGATTGGTATTTTAGAGGGATCAGGTGATGCCCCTCCATGTATGCCTTTCCGGTACTTTGAGTAATGAAGGTTGTGTGAGAAGTGTTATGCTCGCAGCAATAATTTGCACCTTCAATGGCGTGAGTAACAACGATTTGATTCCGTTTCCATCGCGTTGATGCTGTGGTTATGATTTCAGGCTTTGGAACGGCGATATCCATGCGATTAATGTCATGCATAAAAAAGTCGCTGTCAGATCGGGCAAAACGATAAAAATGCTTAAAGGCAACGCTATACATGTTGTGACCGATAGCATCCTTGCTCAAAAATTCCGCATTGGTTTCAAGAAAAGATTTGATGGCTTCAAGTTCGCTATAAGATGAAATTGCAAAAATATCGCTAATTGGAAACTCATATTTTTGAAGGAGAGCATTGATCGAGTTAATTCCTGTCACATAATGATTGACAGACTTGTCTGTTATTCCGCGCGTAATTTTCATGTATTGCTTGAAATATTCAATCAACATCGCAAACACCTCCACTGTGTTATGCAGCCTTAAGCAATAATCTCGCAAACGCTGTCCTATTTAACGGACTTTATCTTCCTCGCGTCCGCCGGCTTCTCTGCGTCCCTCGGAATAGCCCAAGCTTTACCGAACTTTGTCAATCCGGGAATGCGACCCTCGTTGCACAGCACCTGCACGCGGCGGCGGGTGATGCCCCATTTTTCTGCGGCTTCGGCGATAGAAATGTAATCCATAGCATTTCACCTCATATTTGCATACAAAAATAGCCCTACTTATTGTAGGGCGTTTCCGTTTCACAGCTGGCTGCCATCCAAACGGTACAGGCCCTTGTAGCTTTGCGTCGCCGTCTTTCGACGGCTTTGCCGATGATTCGATATTGTTTGAGTACAGTATATACTTTTTGACGAATAAATACAATAAAAACATTGGCGGATCGGATAAACCGATCCGCCAAATCATTGCTTTCAATTTTTCTTGTCGGTGCGCTCCAAAAGGTAGTCCACGCTCACCTTGTAAAGGTCCGCCAAGGCGCACAGGACATGGGGCGGAATCATCCGCTGGCCGCTCTCATAATACGCATAGGTGCGCTGGGGCACATTGATGGCCTCGCCCACCTGCTGCTGAGTCAAATCAGCATCTTCCCGCAGATTGCGGATTCTCTGATATTTTTCCATTCGCATCACCAAGCTCAGTATAGAATGAACAATTTGTTCTACTTGATATTTTGAATATATTGTTCTTAACTATACCCGGAGAGGTGAATCAAATGCCTGATTATAAAGAGATGTACCTAAAGCTGTTTCGTACCTCGGAGGATACAGTCAATCTGCTGATTGATGCCCAGCGGGAGTGTGAGGAAATGTATCTATCATCACCGGAACCGGAGTTGAAAATCATTCCGCTGTCGACGGAAAACACAGAAGAATAGAAGCTTTTTTGCTGCTGCCGTGTTATAATCATCCCGTAAAGGGGTGATTCCATGCAGTTTGGCTGGCTGAATTTGACCGGCGCTCTCATTATCGTGCTGATGATGGTGCCGAATATCATCTTTGCGGCGAAGCACCGCGGCATGAAGAATCAATGCACCTGTATGCCCATGCTTATCATCGAGCAAGTCGGCCGGTACGGCTCTATGGCGCTGATGGTATTTCCGCTGTTGGTGTGGAAGTTCGGCTTTCGGTCGCCGGAGGAGTTCGTCATCTGGCTGGTGCTGTGTACGGCGATGCTGTTGGCGTATTTTATCTGCTGGGGCTTATACTTCCGCAAACCGTCCCTGCCCGTGGCTCTGTGGCTGGCGATTTTGCCCAGCGCCATCTTCATTCTGCGGGGCGTATTCCTGCGGCATTGGCTGCTGACGGCGTTCGGCGTCATTTTTGCCGTCGGGCATATCTACATCACATGGTTCAATAACCGTCCGGAGGTGGGAACAAAATGAGCAAATATGCGCCGCTGTGGGAAGCCGTGGACAAGCGGACAGAGGACAGCTTCACGCTGACCTTTGCTGAGGTGGAGCAGATTCTCGGTTTTCCCATCGACCATTCCGTTTTTGAATTTCAAGAAGGAATTGCCCGCCTACGGTTGGCAGGTGGGCAAAATCTCTTTAAAGGCGCAGACGGTGGCCTTCAACCGTGCTGCCGTTTGACAAGCGGCAGCATTTTTGCTATCATCAGCACACCCATTCATGAAAGGAGAAAAGCAATGGAAAAATTTATACCCTTCGAAAAGCTCTCTAAAAAGGCGCAGCAGAAACGGAACGCCGCACGGCGCGGCAGCTGGTACGGGCTGAACCCCGTGACCCGCAAGCTGGAAAACTCAAAAGCATACAACAGGCGAAAGGCACAGAAATGGAGTGATGGCTCCGATTCTGTGCCTTTTGCTATGCCCTGGGGGAAGGCTTTTAATTTGTTGCTCTGCGTCTTGTTGATTTATTTCCCCTCCGTCTGGCGGAGGGGGTTGCGCCATCAGATGGAGAGCAGGCTCGCCATCTTGTCGGCGGCTTTTTGCTGATCGGTCACCACGAGCTCGCAGGTTGCGCTGACCGGCTTTTTCTCCCTGCATTGGGGCAGGTACTCCCGATAATTCTGCTTCGTTCTGGCGGGGCGGGTGTGGCCCAGACGGGCGGACACCGCATGCACATCCTGACCAGCGTCCAAGGCGATGACGGCGCTGGTGTGCCGCAAATCTTCGAATCGGATATGCTCCAATCCGGCGTGCTCCAGCACCCGTTTGTGCAATAGCCGCGCCATGTTGGGCGAGTAAGGCTTGAGCGTGCCGGGGTGGATGAACATTGCCTCGCTGCTGGGGTGCTTTTCATGCTCCTGCGCGAGTTGCTCCACCGCATATTCCGACAGGTGGAGCGTCCGCATCTGCGTGCCGTATTCCACCAGCTCCCCACACTCTACCGACCGTTCCATGTGGATGGTGAGGGTGCGGCTTTTTGCGTCCAGATCGCTCCACTTGAGGGCGATCAGCTCCCGTTGCCGCAGGCCGTATTCCAACGCCAGTGTGAAGAACGGCAGGTAGCCCAGCTCCTCGGCAGCGTCCAGATACGCCTCCACCTCCCACGGGGACAGCGCCGTAGTCTTGACCTGTTTTGTGTTCTTGATGGAATAGGCCTTGGCGGGATTTTCCGCCATCAGCCCGTCTGCCACTGCTTGATCCAGCACTTTTGTCAGTAGCGACAGGATGTGCCGCATGGTTTCCTGCGACAGCGGTTTATCGCCGCGATGGTTTCCGACTGCCTGACAATCCGCAAGGAATTGCCCCACCGTTTTGCTTGTCAGCTTGGACAATTCACGGTCACCCAGCCGAGGCAGAATGTGGTTTTGCAGGACATAGCGGTGGGCTTCGTAGGTGCTGCGGCGGACATTGGGCGAATCGTACTCCGCCTGCCAGCGCACTGTCCATTCGTTCAGCTTCATAATTCCATCTCCTTTGCGTTCATTTACAGGTCGCGGAAGCTGATGACCGGCAGCTTGGCCTGCTTCAAAATCTTTCGGTGCAGGTAGTAGATCCGGTGGGGCGTGTACGGTATGCCCGTCTTTGGGTCGAGGAACACGAAGGTGGCTGTCCGGATGCCGTTCACGCCCCTGTTTCAGCATCTCCGTGACCTGCTCGATAAGGTATACTAAGTTGCGCAAATTGAAAAAGGGATAAAAAGAGACACGGCTTGCAGATCTCTGATAGAATGAAGTTGCGACACACCATTCTGAAAGGAGACTACAAACCATGTCTGAGAAAATTGTACAGTTCAATGAGGAAATAATCAAGGGGCAGATCAAGGAATTAGTCCGTGGCAGCGTAGAAGAAACGCTTAACGGCCTGCTGGAGGAAGAAGCAGAAAAGCTGACACAGGCCGCGCGCTACGAGCGCAGTGAGGAGCGTCAAGGCTACCGCAGCGGTCACTACTGCCGAAACCTAACCACGACTTCTGGTGATGTAAAACTCAATGTCCCACGACTCAAGGGCATTTCCTTTGAAACAGCCATCATCGAGCGCAACCGCCGCAGAGAAAGCAGCGTCGAGGAAGCGCTGATTGAAATGTATCTGGCCGGTGTGTCCGTGCGCCGCGTGGAGGACATCACGGAGGCTCTTTGGGGCAGCAAGGTTTCGCCCTCCACCATCAGTGAGCTGAATAAGAAAGCCTATGTTCACATCGAGGATTGGCGAAACCGACCTCTGCAGGGTGGGCATTATCCATACGTCTATGTGGATGGAATCTATCTGCGCCGCAACTGGGGCGGAGAGTACGAAAATGTAGCAATTCTGGTAGCAATTGCGGTGAACGAGGATGGTTACCGTGAGGTTTTGGGTGCCGCTGAGGGTATGTAAGAAGACAAAGCCAGTTGGGTAAATTTCTTTCAGTGGCTCAAAGGACGCGGACTGGACGGGGTCAAACTCATCGTCGGCGACAAGTGCCTCGGCATGTTGGAAGCCGTGGGCGAAGTGTTCCCGGAGGCCAAATACCAGCGCTGCGTGGTGCACTTTTACCGGAACATCTTCTCTGTCGTTCCAAAATCAAAGGTGAAGCTGGTTGCAAAAATGCTCAAGGCGATCCATGCTCAAGAGAGCAAAAAAGCCTCTCGCGAAAAGGCGAAAGCGGTGGTAGCAGAACTGCGCGCCATGAAGCTGAAAGAGGCCGCCAAAAAGGTTGAGGATGGCGTGGAAGAAACGCTGACCTATGCCGGTTTCCCCTCTGAGCATTGGACGCGGATCCGTACTAACAATGCCATTGAGCGGCTGAACCGAGAGATCCGCCGCCGCACGAGAGTGGTTGGGTGCTTCCCAGACGGCAATTCGGCTCTCATGCTGGTCTGCGCCTGTCTGCGCCATGTTGCCGGCACTCAGTGGGGCAACAAGAAATACATGAATATGAAGCATCTGGAGGCCATCTGCGAGGACGCCTCTGTTGCCATTTGACTTCACTCGCTCAGAGACTGCAAACCAATTTGCGCATAATCCTTGACACTACCATAACTTATTGGAGGTACAGGAAAATGAATGCAAAAAAATGCAACCTACTTGTGCTGCTTCTTATAAGCATGGGGCTCATTCTAACGGCCTGTGGAACGGCAAACATCTCGAATACTACGGCGGGATCGCCACAAAGCGAGCGTGGTACAACTCTGAACACGGAGGAAACGGCGGCACAATTCCCGTCTAATACAAATGATATTAAATCCGAAGAATCCTCTGTTGTTCAAAACACTCCTAATGACAGCGAACTTGATCCGCTTGAATATTGGGATATTGACGAGTTTGAAAGCTGGATGGAGCAGCAGCACGAAGAAAATCAGCGGCTTGCGGATAGTCACGACAAGTCATTTTATTACAAGGGTACGGATGGCGATTATTATTGTCGTGAATGGACGCAGGACGATGTGGACGCTCTTTACACCGAATGTCAGGAACAACTCAATCTGATGAAGCAGGGGTATCAATTCACAAAGTCTATTCCATACGATACTGATGGTTCAATTTGCGGTGTATTTGGCCCCGCGGCAAATGAGCAGCCTGTTTCAGCTCCCGGCTCAACAATCATTACTTTGCTGGACGGCTCAACAATGGATTTAGGGCATTTCGATACGGCAGAAGAAGCAACACAGGCTGTTGAGAAATACTTGGCGCAACAGGTCAAGACAGGATTACTGATACAGGCAGAAGCAGATAAGATACTTTCAAATGGCGCTGTGGAATGACTTTCTGTTAGGCTAAACAAATACTATACGGGCGGCTCTCTACGGATAGATAGGGAGTTGCCCGTTTTAGTATGTGCCTAACAATTTATCATTCCATCCCTGTTCCTCTTGCGTTCCATACTGTTTCCATATTGGGGAGGTATTCTTTTCCTGTCAGATAGATAGTTGGTAAATCAAGTATAAAATTATCTGCCGCACGACGGCAAAAGAAAAAAAGCCGTCGTAGAGCAGACACATTTTCACGCGCTTATGAAACGGCGGCTTTGAAAAATCAAGGCCGCCGTTTTGTTGTACCAACGACCCGGCGGTATATAGGAGGATGCCGTCATGTTGCATTTAAGTCCCTAACGACTTTTACCGCTCAAAAAAAGCCTTGCTTTCGCATGGGAAAAATGCGGCCATCAAAGTGAAAATAAACATCATGTAACACGAAACGAAAGTGTCGGACTGGTTTTATATCAGTCCGGCGCTTTTGTGCTTATCACAGGGTTCTTCGAGACACTTTGTCCCGAAGTCCGAGGTAACTGCCCCGGCTGCCGCTCCCCGCCAACCCATTTCTGATTTTCCCCGATCCCCAGCAAAATCAGAAATGGAGGTCATATTATGACTACGATCAATTTGCGGAACTTTTACCCGTGGTACATTCAAGATGAAATCATTGAAGTGACGGACGAGGTTGCCAAGGCTCTGCGCTCGGACAAGCTCTACGAGGCTGCCCATCAGCGGCGGATCGTCCGAAACAAGGCGCAGTATTCCCTTGACTGCGACGATGGGGTTGAATACTCGGCTTGCCTGCACGAGCCGACACCACAGGAGCTTTTGGAGCGCATGGAGCGGTTTTGCCACCTGTGGAACGCACTCAACACCTTACCAGAGGTACAGGGCCGCCGTGTGGATACCTGCGTTATCCTTGGCAAGAGCTACCGTGAGGTGGCCAAGGTCGAGGGCGTGGACAAGAGCGCTATCCGCAGGTCTGTCCAGTGCGGATTGGAGGCAATGAAAAAATATTTGAAAAGAAATTTTTAATCTGCGTCTCCATTTAGCTCTTTTTTGTCCTTGGTATATGAGAGATAGTTTTTTATCTCTCCGCAACTGAATAGCGGCGTCCTCGAGCATGGGGGGAGCCACGCGGCGGGTGCGCGGTGACTTCCTCCACGGGAACGAGCGAACAACACCAGCGCCG
>ERZ781272.677-NODE-677-length-18549-cov-4.151833_pt1 | contig 18549 bp, 21 predicted proteins | sample MGYA00375850_ERZ781272 | MGnify/ENA primary metagenome ERZ781272 (study PRJEB29790, sample SAMN06051246) | human gut metagenome | host: Homo sapiens | place: USA: Cincinnati, Ohio | collected 2013-06-21 | study: EMG produced TPA metagenomics assembly of the Gut...
GAGCGCCACCTTGCCAAGGTGGAGGTAGCGAGTTCGAGCCTCGTTGCCCGCTCCAAATCTGAATGCCCACACACGAGTGTGGGCATTCAGGTTCCCTTAAAATATTTTGCGGTTTTACTGGACTTTTTTGAGTTGATCGCATATAATAATAAGAGTCTACGGTGACATAGCCAAGTGGTAAGGCAAGGGTCTGCAAAACCCTCACCCCCGGTTCAAATCCGGGTGTCACCTCCAGAATGAATCTCAGGCAAAGGTACAAAGGATTGTGCCTTTGCCTCGGATTCTTATCCAAAGGAAAAAACAGCGAAGAAACCGCCATAGTGATGGCGCATAGATCTGCACTCCGATGCAGTCTCCCCGTCAAGTCCGTGCGGGGCCGTGAGGAAGTATCATTATCAATCGGCGTTTCATCGCAGCTTCTCAGGTCACGCTCCTCTCTAGGAGCGATTGCCTGTTAGGAATCGTTGCGCCTCGCCCGGCGTCGTTCCTAGTGCTGGCCGTCCTCGCGGTACAGCCCGTCGATTGTCTTGTTCAAATTCTTCGCTGTATGGCCAAAGCATGAGTTTATACACAACCAGAAAGAATGCGCTTTCGCGCAACAACTTTTCTATAATTGTGGACAATAGCCGGTGCAACGGCTATTATCGAATAAAGCACTTTGGATTTTTTCAAGGTGCAGTGGTGTTTGAGGTGAAGGGTTCTCTCCGAAAGGGGAGGGCCTTTTACTTTACCTCAAACATTTATGTTACAACGCCGATGGGGGCCGTTTGGCCAAAGCACTCTTTTTTAAAGACACTTCTTCGGCGTAATAACCGCATGTACTTTGCAGTACCCCGTCATTTTAACGCCAAACTGGACAAATAGCAAGAAATATGTGGAATTGAAAACGAAATAAGGAAAAATATCTTTTCCACTCTGTTTCTGTGCTTGCGGTGATCTACCGTCTTGCCTTACGGCGTGGCCGGTCAATGTACTCCAGAAGGCGGAACAACCACGCAATCAGCGTTCCAGCGCCGACCGTGCATAGAAGAAGCGACATCATTGGAGCGCTTTGATCTCGTCGTCCGCTGCATGGCGGGATTCGCTGGTACAGTAAAACGCATCATCCACATACAAGATGTACGGGACAGCTCCAGCCAGAACCAGATCCGGGTGCCGCCGCTTCAGCTCGAAGAGATGCCCATTGATCGCGCCGCTCTTTACAGTCTGATCTCTCATAAGAAGGTCCCTTCTCCCCGTTTGCCCGGTAGGTCAGGCTGATTCTCAATCCTCGTAATCTTCAGGGTCGGCATTCGATTAATGATTGACCTTCCAGTCGATCCATGCACTGTATTGCTCTCGCGTCATCGGCTCCGGCGAATCTGTTTCGATATAATCCTTCGGCCCGAAGATTACTAGCTCGCTGGAGAGGAAGTCCGCCTGCGTGATAACTTTTGCCGGGCTATGTCCATCACTGCTCGGAACCTCAATGCGGTAGAGGAACAGATTGCTGTCATAGTACCAATCAGACTGGATATAACGCTCCTCGGCGTCAGTCATCTCAATCTCGTTGATGTATTTTGCCAGCGCACCGTGCGCCTCCACACGTACCGGGGGCTTGTCCCAATCTGTAATGTCGCCCAGAATCAGATCCGCTACGCAGCATCCCTTGCTGCTAAAGCCCATGCTCGATACTGTGCCATGATATTTGAAAAGACGTTCCATTTGATTACCCCTCTCTAATTTTCATTCGATCCTCTATAACCATAATATACACGATATAGAGTTGATCTTCAATTGATTGTTCTTACAAATTATTAACCTTAAATCGTTCATATTGTCCACTTTCAAATGTTCATAAAAGCTGATATACTGGCAAGAGGAGGTGGATTTCGTGATTGTTTACAAAGACATCCTTGGAAAGCTTTTGGAGGCAGGATACACGACATATCGAGTTCGTAAAGAAAAGCTGCTTCCAGAAAGCACCATGCAAAAGTTACGTAGCGGTGGCACTGTCACCACAGAAACGATTGACACTCTTTGCCGGTTACTGCACTGCCAGCCGGGCGATCTGATGGAGTACGTGGAGGATGAGTAGCCCAATCCTTTTTCTTTCCTCCTGTAGGTAACAAAGCTCTTGGTCATAAAGCGAGGCGGCCTTCGGAAGTGATTCTTCCGAAGGCCGCCTGTTGATGCGGGCACAATTATAAACATTAGACGAAGGTCAAATGATTATCTTGATAAACCAAGACCCACAAGGCACTAAGTCTGTCATCTGATAATCAACAATGGATAGCTTAATTTCGGTGTGTTTTCGTCTACATAATTAAATTTTGACGCAGATCGTTATTCATATTGTATACAACATTTCTTATATTTTTTCCCACTACCACACGGACATGGATCATTTCTGCCAACCTTTTTATGATTTTGGCGGTAGTAACTTTCTATTCTGCTTTTTGCACACTCGTCACTTAGCTCTTTAAGCCGTTCTATGTCATTTTCTGTAATATCACTATGGCTGCATTGCTTACCTCTTATAGAAAGCAAGTTTTGGTCCTTATCATAAATAAGATCTATCCACATGATTGGTGTTGACTCATCTCTAAGGATGGCGGCCAAAACATAGTCTTGGCGTTCTGCTGCGCTCATAACTTTAATACCAGGAATTTCAACAAAAAGACAATATTTTACTTCTCCCAAAGCCGATGCTACAACCATTCTTTTAATTTCAGATTGCCTTTTGAACGCAAAATGAATTGCTTTACAGAAATCATCCTTGGTTGCTGAAGACATATCCAAGAGAAAATGCGCTACATCTATTTTATTCTTGTCTGTTTCTTGTTCTAATTGTCTAATTATCTCGGTTATTTCATCCGGTATATTTTGCTTGGGTTTTTCTGGATTTAGTTCTGGCAGATATAATTTGCAAAAATAGTTGTCCAACTCTTGTCTGAAACCATGCCAATTCACCCTGTTCCCTGTCGGGAATTCAGAGGCTGTAGTCGAGTACATATTATGCCAGATATACATACCCAAGTGGTCAAGCTCATCGTTCATCGCGATTTGCGGAATATCAATAGCTAACTTCCGTTGTTTTAAGAAATGCAAAAAATATATAGGAGAATCAAAGTAGTTTTCATATGCCAAAAGGTCATCATATGAAATTACTATTGTCTTGCTTGAAAGATTAATAAAATTCAGCTTTTCAGCCTTTGCCGCAAATTCATTGAAATTATCAACAGTTACAGAAAAAGAATAAATTTCTTTGAATTCAGCAATGCTGCTAATTTCAAATTTTTTATGCTTATTCACATCATAAAATGGAGCAGGTTGATGTCCGTCAATGTATTTAATAGTCCTACTACATTGAGAATCTGCTTCTTGAGCAAGCTTTGTATATGCTCTTATATGTGCATCAAAGTCATTGATCGGTGGTGTTTGGGGGAAGGAACCAGCTTTTACTTCTATAATAAAAAGGTAATTCTCAAATGTGATAAGCAAGTCGTTTTCATTCATCTGTTTTAAGGAATCTCCAACAGGGTAGTAATTCCCCCCATAAGCAGTTGCTCCAGGCAGCAGTTTCAAAAATATGGTTTTAACCATATTTTCGCTGGCTAAGTTCTGACGCTTGCTCCATGTGTCTACATATTCGGGCTTTAGATAAAAAATTTCTTTCTGCAAAGCCCGATAAATATTGTCAAATAATGAATAGTAGTCGAATCCGTATGCAATGCCATCTATTTTTATAAATGGCTTTTTCTTAGTCGGCATCTCCATGATTGGCCAACCCGAAAACTCAGAGCCGTCAAAAAAAGATTTGCATTCTCCAATTCCTAACGACAGTGCATCTATTAATCTCATATCCCAACCCGTAACATGAGAAATATCATTTAAGGCTTCACCAAACATTTTTTCAAATACGGGATACACTAAATCTTGTGCGTCGGCAATTGCTGTTTCTGGATCTATTCCCAAATTAACAGCTTCACAAAACTCATCATATTTTCTCCCCATGTCCATCCAAGCATCTGCTAAACCCTGTGACATAGAATACTCAAGCTTTTGGAGCCCCTGAATTATTTGATCAGCGGTTACACCAAACAATTCCACAAGAACGTCATTATGCACAGGTAAAAGATTTTTAAGCGGCTCAAGTTCAAACACCTGATAGCGGTTACCTCTGACAAGATAGAGCATTTGAGATTCTACAATATAATGTATTATCTCATCGGAGATTTCGTTGGTCTCTTTTTTATATGCTGCCCAATAATTATAAAAGAGCAAAATATCCTTATACAAATCTTCAATGCCTGCTAGGATCGAATGATATCGTTTATCCTGATCTTCATCGGATTCAGTATTATCAAAATGGTTTTCTGTTGAAATTAAAACGCTTTGAATGTATTCCTGAGCACGAATTGCTGAGTTTTCCCCGACTGTATAATCAATCTCGGAAAACTTATTCATACTTGACAGCATGGCCATGTCTTTAGAGAATTTGAGCAACATCAGCGGGTTACAGATAGATATTTCATTTTTAAGTTTATTGATCTTTTCATCTATGCGTTCTTTAACCTTTGGGTATTCTTCTTTATAAAATGCTTGAATTTTAGCATGCTGTTCAGGTGTACTAAGATTACGCATAGAGATAACCTTACCATAACGAGCAAGCTCAACTATCCCGTTATTATAGTATTCGTCCGCTTTAGCTGATTTTTGCTTTTTATGTTTCTTTTTACTCATGACCCAAAGCCTCCTTTAAGCACCCTGATTCCTTAGTACTTCTTTACTAAATGGACCATAGTCGTCTAAGCTTCCTGCATGGTACAAATCTGCAAATCATCGAATTACGTGGTATTGCTATTAATGGAACTTCAACGGTATGTTTGAATTACCAAAATTAGGATACACCAAAATAACGCCAATATCAACAAGAAAAGCGCCCTTGGGCAGTTTTAGTCCCAAGGGCACACAATTACCAAAGCGATGTTTGATTGTCAACCGCCGTGGCTAGAAGCTGCGGCGGTGTTTTTTTGAGTAACATTTGATAGGCAGCCGGATCTATCATCCAACTGTTTATTTCATCTTTTGCCAGTACCAGCGGCATCCGTGGATGGATACCACGTACCGATTCGTTTGCCTCCGTGGTCAGAATGCAGTAGCAATCTTTACCCTGTCGTTGGTCATAGATACCGGCCATATAAATTGGCTCAGCATCGGGTAGATGGAACAGATGCTTTCGCTTGTCCGTACTCCATTCAAAGAATCCGGTGGCGGGGATAATGCAGCGTTGCGTGAGTACGCTGTTCCGAAACAGAGGCTTTTCCTCTACGCTTTCTGCGCGGGCGTTGATGACCAGTGACTTCTGGGTCTGGAATCCCCACCGCATAAGATCCGCTGTTGCTTTGCCCTGCCGTTCCACCAAAACGGGCGCTTGCACTGAGGGGCATATCTCACCCGGTTTCCATGCATTCCTTCCACAGCGTTGTTCCACCTCTTGAACAATTTTCTGAATTTCTTCGCACTGCTCCGCCGTAAACTGATACCTTCCACACATTCTTCTTCCCTCCTTGCCGGTGCTTACATAATTTTTATACCGGATATAGTATAGCACATTTGGCAGACATCTATTGCAGCAAGCAAAAATAGCAAAAAGTACCTCTTGAAGTCTTAGAACATATGTACTACTATGGTGAGGCACGAAGGGAGCGCAGTCCGAAGGAATGCAAAAATGAGAAGGTTCAATATGACACGTAAAATTCTTCATGTAGATCAGAATTGTTTTTACGCATCTGTAGAGATGCAGCGGCATCCGGAGCTGCGGAACAGACCCCTTGCGGTCTGCGGCAGTCAGGAGGATCGCCATGGAATTGTGCTAACGGCGAACTATCTGGCAAAACCTCGCGGCGTGAAAACCGGGATGGCTATCTGGCAGGCAAAGCAGTGCTGCCCGGATCTGGTGACGTTGCCGCCTGATATGCCGGAGTATATACGCTTCAGCAAAATGGCACGAGAGATCTATGCCGACTACACCGACCAGATTGAACCCTTTGGCTTGGATGAAGCATGGCTGGATGTCACCGGAAGCACCGCTCTTTTTGGCAGCGCGGTCAAAATTGCGGAGCAGATCAGCCGCCGCATTAAGTTTGAGCTGGGCATTACCGCCAGCATTGGAGTGGCTGACAACAAGATCACTGCCAAGTTGGGAAGCGACTACAAAAAGCCGGACGCCGTCACTCGAATTGAGCAAGACAACTATCGCGATATTGTCTATCCACTTCCGGTGGAAGACCTGCTGTATGTGGGGCCTGCCACGCGGGAAAAGCTCAACCGCGTCGGTATTCGTACCATTGGTGCGCTGGCGACCGCGCCGGTAGAGTTTCTCCACCGCAGGCTGGGAAAGATGGGCGTCATCCTGCACACCTTTGCCAATGGCCGGGATATTACTCCGGTGCAGACCACGGAGCATATCCCCGCCGTGAAGTCCGTGGGAAACAGTGCCACCACGCCAAAAGATCTTATCTGCAATGAAGATGTTCGCTTGATGCTGATTCTACTGGGGGAGAGCGTATGTTGCCGAATGCGTGAGCTGGCCTCCCGCTGTACAGTGGTAGAAGTGTACGTCCGCGATACGACACTGCAATCTTTTACTCGCCAGCGGAAGCTACCGTCGCCCAGCTGTTCCAGCGCAGAACTGGCAGACGTGGCCTACGCTTTGTTCCGTGCCAACTACCAATGGAATAAACCGATTCGCAGCATCGGCATTCGTGGGAGCGGTCTGGTGGAGGCGTACGAGTACGCACAGATGTCACTGTATCAAGACGATCAGCGCCGGGACAAGTGGGAGCGCATTGACCGATCAGTCGATGCACTCCGGCAGCGATATGGTTATCTCAGTATCCAGCGAGCTATTTTGAAAACAGATCCGATTCTTGGCAGCATTAATCCAAAGGATGACCATACGGTACATCCAGTGGGCTATTTTGGGAGATAATGTGGGATGGAACGAAAGAAAAAGTATGTACCGGTGATTGTCCGGTTTGAGGCGGAAGGGAAGCTGCGTCCCCTGATGATCGAGTTTGATGGAAATCACAAGTACCCCGTGGATCGTGTTCTGGATGTTCGACGGGCAGCCTGTGAGAGCGTTGGCGGTGTTGGAGATCGCTATACCTGCCGGATTCAGGGACAGGAGTCGTATCTCTGGTTTGAGAAGGGACGATGGTTTGTGGAAGAAAAGGCTTAAAGTGAATACTGTACAAGTGACCGCATTTCTAGTGATCTACTAGAAAACCCTTCGTGCATAAACTTTTAACATTTACCTTTATTCATTCTGCGTAGGTTTTTATAACGGAAAACGTGTGGGAAAAACAACTAAATTGTCTAGCTGCCCTCGTGTTGTTACATAACTCCAAGGCAGAAATAAAGTCCAGCTATCCGCCCACCGTGACATATTGGCCACCAAGGCCGGTAGGGTCAAACTGTCCAAGCTTGCAAACCTCCTCTTGAATAATCTCCATAAAGCTACGGATGAACAGTGGTTGAACTGCATCTTTGTGACTGACCAGATCAACCCGCAGTTGCCGCCCTAGATTCTTTACCGGAAACATATGCAAGAAGCTGCCCTTGCCGCAGGAGAGATTGTGGCGGTATGCCGTAGCTAGTAGCATTTTGGGACAGAGTGAGGCGCAGATTCCAGAGGTGCAAAGCATAATCTGCGTTTCGCTGTCGCTGATATTGTACGTGACGTTCAGCTGCACATTGTGATAGTCTAAATATTCCTGAATGGCATGATTCACCTTCCCTGTCTTAAAGCTCAGGGTAAAAGGAACATGAGAGAACTGATTCAGGTCGATTCCGCCACGCATGCACTCAATCTCTCTGGGGCTGAAGTTCCGGTGTAGCAAGTCCGAGGCGATAACCAGCATCAGCTCGTCCGTGCTGAGTGTAGAAATTTGGAACTCTGGAAAAGGCGTTGTGTTGACCCCGATGAACAGGTCAATTTGGCCGGAGAGAAGCCGTTCCTCCAGTACCTGAGTATCCTCTTCACTGAAAGAGATGTTCACGTTGGGAAAGTCGTGATAATAGTGTGGCAGAACCCGTGGGAGGATAATGGGTGCGCGGGAAGTGCTTATTCCTAGGGAGAACATGCCCTTGGTTCCCTGTGCGATGCTGCCCAAATTCTTCTCCATACTGCACTCCACAATTTGAATGTTTTGCAGGCTGTGCAGCATAATTTCTCCCGCCTGCGTCAGCCGGAAGCGGGGCTTGCGCTCGAACAGCAAAACCTGATACTCTTTTTCCAGCCGCCGGATGTGGTCGCTGGCGCACTGCTGGGTGATGTGGAGCTGAGCTGCCGCCTTGGAAACGCTCAGTTCTTTCGCCACGGTCAAAAAGACCTCAAATCCGATTCTCATAGCACGCTCCTTCCTGCCGCTTTCGGAATGTGGAAACAAGGGAAACGGCGATTCATTCCGGATAGAATGGATCGCCGTTCTCCGTATTAGTAGTATACCTCAAAAAGTATATCCCATCAAGCTGGGGAGCCATGTGATGATACCAGGGACAAAAGCAAACACAAACAGCAGCAGGATTTCTGCCAGCAGGAAGGGTAGCGTACCCTTAACGATCTGCTTGAAATTCAACCCGGAAATAGATACCGCCGTGAACAGGTTATACCCGAAGGGCGGTGTGACGAAGCCAACCACAAGGCAGATGCAAAACAGCATACCGATGTGAAGCTGGTTGCAGCCCAGAGAGATTCCAACAGGAATCAGGATGGGGGCTAAAATCAGCGTTGCCGCTACGTTGTCCATCAGACAGCCTACCACCAGCAGAATGACCACAAGAACCGCCAGATACATGGCCTGACTGCCGCCCACCAAATTGACAAAGGCATCTGAAATGACGGTTCCAATCTGAGATTTCGACACGACCCAAGAGAACAGAGAGGCTGCCGCGATGATAAAGTTCACCATGGTGGAGGTTTTCAAAGATGAGATGAGGATTCTGGGCAAGTCTTTGAGCTTCAGTTCTTTTAATGCAAAGCCCACCACCAGCGCGTATACAATGCCAACCGCCGCAGATTCCGTGGGAGTGAAAATACCGCCATAAATGCCTCCCAAAATTAGTACAGGCAGGCCCAGTGCACCCAGCGCTTTCCAGAACAGCTTCAAAGAGAGCTTGAAATCAAACTTCATGGTTTTAGCATATTGAATGACCTGCGGATTTTTATAAGCGAAGAAGATGTTGACAATGGACAGCACCAGGGCTATGACCAGTCCGGGAACCACACCGGCTACAAACATGGCGGGAATGGACAGATTCATTGTCACGCCGTAAATAATCATGGGAATGCTGGGCGGAATGATGGGTCCCAACGCTCCGGCAGCGGCTACCAGACCTGCGCTGGTTTCCTTGGAATAGCCCGCCTTCATCATAGAAGGCAACATGATCGAACCGATGGCCGCTACGGTGGCGGGGCCAGAGCCAGTCAACGCTGCGAAGATGGCACAGGAGAATACAGTGACGATGCCCAGTCCGCCGGGAAGCCATCCCAGAAGGCTTTTGGCCCAGTCTGTCAGCCGCTTGGAGATGCCGCCAAAATCCATCAGATTGCCCACCAGAATGAATAGCGGCACAGCCAGCAACGTGAAGGAGTTCAACCCGTAGATCAGCCGCTGAGCCACCACCAAAATGCTGGTTCCAGTGGTAGCCAGATAGGCCATACCAGAGGAGAGAATGGCAAATGCCACTGGAACGCCTAGCAGCATTAGCCCAAATAAAATCACAAAAACCAGCGTCATACGACTTCTTCCTCCCCGGACTTTCTTTCTAGCAAAATAACGGCAATCTGAACAAATGCCTGAAACATTAGCAGCAGGCCACCCACCGCCACAGATGAATTGATGCACCACATGGGCAGGGACATGGCAGTGCTGAGGTTCGCACGGGAGCTATATGCCAGCTGCGCGCCTGCGTAGAGCATAACGGTTCCGTTGAAAAAGATAATCAGCTCAACTACAACGTCTACAAGCTTGCGCACTGCACCGTGAAGCAGATCCAGTACCGCCGTTACGGTGGCATGGGAGCTAGACTCAATCAGCAAAGACGCGCCCAGCATATGCATCCAAATGAAGCAGTACCGTGCCAGCTCCTCCGTCCAAGAGAGGGAGTTGTTCAGAACGAACCGGCAGAACACCTGCGTGACACAGGCAAGGATCAGCACGACGAAGATGGTAATTCCGAGATAGCTAACAATTTGATTCGTGATATCCGATACACGATGTAGTTTTTTCATGTACGTACCTTTCTTTCCCTTAAAAAGGCGCCGCCTTGCGGGGAAACACTTTGGCGTTTCCCCGTGGCGGCGCTGGCTTTTACTGCTTAGTTGTTCATACCGACCAACTCTTTGACCTGCTGAATCCAATCGCTGCCGATATAGGACTCCATTTCCTTATAGCAGGGCTGAACTGCCGCGCGGAACGCCTCTGCGTCCACCTCCTCTGCGGGAATGATGGTCATGCCCTGCGCCGCCAGATCGGTCTCCATGGAATCCGCCTTTGCGTCGTTATTGTCCCGGGCGGCAGTCACGGCCTCTGCCGCAGCATCGCGCAGAATCTGCTGATCGTCTGCGGACAGAGAGGAAAACACATTGGATGAGATGCAGATGGGCAGCGGGGAATAGAATAGATTCACATTGTCGATATACTTGCAGATGTCAGGGAAGCCATTAGTGTAGAGCACACTCAAAGGTGCGTCGCAGCCGTCCACTGTTCCCTGCTGCAACGCCGTCAACAACTCACCCCATGCCATAGGTGTGGCGTTGACGCCCAGCGCACCGTATGCGGAAAGGTAGGTTTTTGTCTCCATGCAGCGAATCTTCAAACCAGCCAAATCGTTGGGAGTCTTAATCGCCGCGTTGCGGGTACACAGCTGGCGGAAGCCGCCCTCAGAGAAAGCGAGGCAAGTTACGCCTGTGCCTTCCAGATTATCAATCAGGGCTTGACGGATTCCGCCGTCCACAACGGAACGAGCCTGTTCCAGATCGGAGAAGATAAATGGCAAATCCAGTGCGCCGTTGGCGGGGACATAAGAGGACACATACGCATTGGTCATCACGGCCATGTCGCAGGTACCTGTCTGCATCCCTTCCCACATCTCAGGCTCGGAACCGAGCTGGCTGCTGGGATATTCGTTGACGGTGATACGTCCGCCAGTCTTTTCTTCGACCACCTCTTTGAACCGTAGGGCAGACAGGTGATACGGGTCGTCTTCGTTGGCTGCAGTGGTATAGCCGATACTCAGCGTGAGGGACTTCCCCTCTGCGCTGCTGGAACCGGAGGCTACGCCTCCGTTGCTGCCGCAGGCAGCCAGACTGAAAACCATACCTCCGGCGAGAACCCCTGCAAATACCTTCTTAAATTCCATCCCAAATTTCCTCCTTCAATTTTCAACACACTTTTTTTCTATTTCTCTCGTTGACTGTTATTCTCCGTCCACAATGGCTCGCGGCACATCGTGGGTGGCATTCATCAATTCGTCTTTTGTCAGTCCCTCCTGCAAAAGTGCAAAGACAAACCGGCGGTACTCTGAAACCGGAGTGGGGTGGCCCTTTTGCCCCCGATCCGTAGCAATATATACCTGGCCAGGACCCAGCAGACGTATGGTTGCGGCCATCTGAGCCGCTGTAACGCGGCCTTGCATAATATTCAACCAGTTTTTCTCTACGAGGACGCCAAGCTTGGCCAACTCCAACTGGACTGCGGGCTCCAGATATGTCCGCGGAAATTCCGGGTGCGTCAGGATCATCCGGGTCCCCCGACTCCGCCCCACTCGACATAACAGGACAGATTCCTTCGGGCTTAGATGCCCAGTAGCGAGTGCCGCCCCAGAGTGTTTCACGGCATCCATGATCTCATATACCTCATCCTTCAGGCTGCCGTCCTCTTTTTGAAGTGTAATGCCCTTACGAGAGAAAAAATCGCCCTCCATGTCCCCGTAGCACAAACTGTTGGCTGAGTCTCGCGTTGGCATCCAAATGATTTTGGCGCCTGCCCGCAATGCATTGCTGACTGCATAAATATTTAGCCCGCCTACGGGCCAGTTTAGGGCTAGTCCACCGTAGGCTTTGGCCTTGCATCCGCTGTACTGATTGATAAGGCTGGCTCGAAGCGCAGTAGATTCGTAGTGGCTCTTTAGCATCACACCCGCCATGCCAGCAGCATCTGCCTCGCGAATCAACTGGAAGCCATCCTGCTCCCGTGGAAAGACTGAGGGAGACGTGTGGACATGCAGATCATAGGCTCCGATTAGCAGCTCATCTGTCAGTTCTTTGATTCTGTCTTCCATATTAAATTGACATTTCCCCCATCACAAACTCAAATTTACCATTATGCGTAGAGTGTAAGAGCAACAGGGGATCGATCCTTGTGCTTCTCTATGCTTTCAATATAGCATCGCAAGAAAACAAGGTAAAACAAGAAAATACAGAAGATACACAAGTTTTGACTTTTAATATTGAGTTCTGGAAAGGTGCCAAACCATATGGTGCGCTAAGAAAAACGGAAAAAAATAGCGTCTTTTTGCCTTTTGCTTTATGTAAATTTCATTGGCATAATTCATAAAATTACGATATTTTTTTCGTCACCATCTGCAAAATTTTTACACGTTTTGAATGGGATTTTGTCATCTCTTGCATTTTCTTATGCATGGAGTATTATATTTTCCTTGTCAAAACCGCTTTCTATAATTTATCGCAAACGAATTATGCATTAAAGCGAGGCGTGACAGTCGTTATAAAAGAACTTTGAGGAGACGTGTAGTCTACCATCCCTGCTTCCAAAACCATTGTTGTATGGCTTATAGAGTTTATGCAATATGCTTTAGGGGCAAGTCACATTGGTTTAACAGTGATACGGAGCTAACTTACTTATCAACTGCTAGCTGACGGATTTCAGGTGCATCAGGTGCATATAGAAGCCCGTCTGATTCCTAACAGGAGTCAGGCGGGCTTCTGTTTTATATCATCACTTTTGATACGGAGGACACAATAATGCATAAAATTCATGCCGTATAAGTTTCTTGGCGCAGGGTATCCATCAGGGTTTGAATTTCAACTCCGAGATTCCTCTTGATATCCATGCGTTTACCGGGATAGATAGACACGGACTGTAAAAGCTTCTTGAAGTTTTCCTTGGTCAGATCCATGGTTCTGGCATAGCTCTTGAACCGGTCTATTACAGAGTTGCGGCTGCGCCGCATATAGCCCATATTATATGCCTTCCGCAATAGGGCTCCGATAAATTCAGAATATTTTACCAAAAATTCACCTTTTATTGCCTTATGTTGCAGGTGGCTCCTCCGGAAGAACCTCGGATTCCAGAAACGCCCGCACCGCCTGCGGCAGCACCTTGTCCTTGTGGACAATTAATTTAAAGCTCCGCCGCACGCTGACGGGGTCCAGCGGCAATACCCGCAGCAGGTCTGCCGCCACCTCCCTTGTGATGAGCCGGCGGGAGAGAATGGCGATGCCCATGCCCTCGATCACGGCGGTTTTAATGGCTTCCGTGTTGGTGCAGTGCCACTTTTTCGTCATGCGAATGTTGCGATCCGCCATCAGCTGTTCAAACTGATTACGTTCGGAGCTTCCAGCCTCCCGGGAAATCAGGGCTTGCCCCTGCAAGTCCTCCAGCGTCAGTGATCGAGCGGCAGACAACGGGGGATCGCGCCCCGCCACCATCACCAGCTCATCATCGCAGACGGTGCGCCGGATCAGATCCTCGCTGGACAGCATACCCTCCACCACCGCCAGATCCAACTCGCTGGTCAGCACCTGCCGCTCGACGCTGGCGGTGTTGTCCACCGTAATGCGGATGTCAATGCCGGGGACGGCCTCCTCCAGACGCTTGGTTAGACCGCCCAGATACACCGTTCCCACGGTCACGCTGCCCCCGATACGTACAATGGGCATGGTGCCCGCCCGCTGCATAGATTCCTCCATGCTCTCTGTGGTTTTGATCACCTGCCGTGCATAGGACAGCAGCAGCCGTCCCGCCTCGGTGATGTAAATGCGACGGGACAGCCGGTCGAACAGCCGCACTTGATACAGCTCCTCCAGCTCGGAAATGGCCTGGCTGACGGAAGGCTGGGAAATATACAGCACCTCGGCTGCCTTGCGCATGGTGCCGCACTCGGCAACGGTGATAAAAATTTTCAAATGGCGGAATGTGGTCATTATATGCCTCCTGCCCAGCGGCGAAACCCGTCCGTGTTTTTCTTTCATCATATCACGAATTTTTCCGGACGCAAGAAAAATTGATAACCAAATGCCTATCAACTAAATAAAAACTGCGTCTTTTACGTATCAATCGCCCGATGCTATGATCAGATTAACAAAAAGAATTGCGTAGGAGAGATTGGAATGAAAGAGGAACAGAGCGCAGCGGTTACCGCTGAAGCGGGTACCCGGGCGGCAAAAAGCCGCAGAGAGATTTTATGGTCACTGTTCAAGTCCATGTTCGTGCTGAGTGCCTGCACCTTCGGCGGCGGTTTTGTGATCGTGTCGCTGATGAAAAAGAAATATGTGGATCAGCTGCAATGGCTGGACGAAGACGAAATGCTGGACGTCACAGCCATCACTCAGTCCTGCCCCGGTCCTCTGCCGGTCAACGCCTCGGTGATCATCGGCTATCGCATGTGCGGGATTCTCGGCTCGTTTGTGGCGGTGCTTGGCTCCATTCTGCCGCCCATGATCATCATTTCGATCATCTCGGTGTTTTACTCCCAGTTCCGCACCAACCGCTACATCGCCATTGCGCTGCAGGTAATGCGCGCAGGCGTGGCCGCCGTCATTATCGACGTGGTGATCAATCTTGCGAAAAATGTGCTGAAAACCCGACGGATACTGTATATCCTGATGATGTGCGCTGCCTTTATCTCAGCCTATCTGCTGGATGTGTCCGCCATGGTGATCATTCTAACCTGCCTTGCCATCGGTTTTGCAGATCTCAGTGTCAATCTGGTGAAAAAGAGAAAGGGAGCCTAACTGATGAAATTATTATTGCAGCTATTTTTCAGCTTTTTTCAGGTGGGATTGTTCAGCGTGGGCGGTGGCTATGCGGCCATTCCGCTGATTCAGGATCAGATCGTTAACGTTACCGGCCTAATGACGCTGGAGGAGTTTACCGACCTCATCACCATTGCGGAAATGACGCCTGGCCCCATTTCCATCAACTCCGCTACCTTTGTGGGCACCCGGCTGTGCGGTGTGCTCGGCGCGGTAATCTGCACACTGGGCTGCATCCTCGCCCCCTTCATCATTTGCCTGACCATGGCGCATTTCTACTATAAATACCGCAATTTTAGCGGCGTGCAGAATGTACTGGGCGCACTCCGCCCCGCCACTGTAGCGCTAATCGGCTCTGCCGGCGTTTCCATCCTGGTGCTGGCCCTGTTCCAAAGCGATCTTGCGGGTATCCAGTTGTCCAATTTTCGGGGCATCGAGTTTGTTCTCTTTGGCGTGTGCCTGTTCCTACTGCGCAAGTATAAAATGAGTGCCATCACCATCATCCTCGGCAGCGGCGTGGTGGGCACGGTGCTGTATCTGCTGAAGGATTTGATTCTTCTGTAATGGAACCTGTCAAAAAGGCTCTGCACACGGTGGAGCAACCCATCTCCAGCAGTTTTGCGATACTGCGGATGGACGGGAACGCCTTCTTGTTGTTACCCGCCTGCTGGAACAGGCACAGGCATACGCAGAAGGCACCGTGGGACAGCTTCCACTGGAATATCTCGTGCGGGATCAGGGTATAGTTCTCCGTCACAGGAAGCAAGCAGGCGTAGGTTGTCTTTCAATACCCCACGCGCCCAATCTTCTCCTAGTACTGGTAGCTGCGGCAGAAATCAATACAGCCGGCGCGCTTCAGTTCTTCCGTCGCTTTGCGGGCGGTGGGAACGGAGCAGCTGGCCAACTCGGCCAGAGCGTCGAGACTGATGGTGCATTGGCCAAGGTGGTTGCGGCGGCTGTACAGGGCGGCTCCCACCCAGCGGGCGCTGTAAGAGAGCGCCTGATTGTACAGGAGGCAACTGGGATTCCGAAAAAGTGAATGTTTTGTGTTCATGTTCTTTTCTTCCTTCCTTCTCTTTGCGTGCAGCCTCTTGCACAGGCTGCACGCGCTTTTTGCAAAATAAAGCACAGGAACCTAGTAAAATACTAGGTTCCTGTGCTTATAGGCAAAGCTATTTTATGCTCTAGTCCTGACTCAACCCAAGACCTCCTATTACGATAAAAACAACACAGATGATTGCTCTAAGTATAGGGTTATTAATAAAAATGAAGAGCAGAATAATTAGAAGTATGTTAATCAAAATTGAGAGGAGCGTTGCAAGTAGTTCGTCGTATTCAAGTTCCATATGCCTAATTTGGCGAATATGATAAATAGAGAGGGCAACACCAATAATGGTCAGCACAACTGCAATAAAGAAAAAATATAGAGGCTCATAGTTGTGGTAACTCAGCAATTCAAAAGGCGAGATTGCTTCGTTCTGTGCCGACAGTGACAGCAGCCTATGATTCAGTCCGTTGAGTGCCAACAGATAAGCTGTCACAATTAATGCATATGGCGCTTCTAAAATCAAGCATCTCTTTTTTATCATCATCGCAATTTCCCTTATTCTCGTTTCTCTTGTATTTTTTCTACCATCAGCAGCATCTGATGTGTTGTGCGCATTGATTTTAAATACCAGATAAGCATAGTAAAGACGGCTGCGCTAATACAGACGCCGACAAGGCAAAACGCCGTAAGAATCGCAGATAAATCTGCTTCTGTGCAAACCCAACGAGAGAGGTCAAGTGTCAGCGCTTTTTTAGCAAATTCAGCCAGCAGCCGCCAAACGTCTGAGATTCCCGCTACTAAAATAGTAACTAAGAGAAACGAGAAAACATTCTTTTTATATTCATAGGATGATTTTAGTTCGAGATAATAAAACATGAGCTCTTCATCCGACAGGCTTTCCAGTCGGATTTTCTCATCGTGGAGCTGCGAATTTTTCTTTTTCGTGCGCTCTTGTAGGGACAGACGCATAACCTGATTACGAAACTTTCCAGCCATTTCTGCCCTCCTTTTCAACAACGCGCACCCGCAGCACTTGAGGCCCGCATCTTTGTGTGCACAAGCAACTTACCATAAAACTTACCTGTGGTATTAACGCAAGGTAAAACAAGTCAATGCATAGCATTAAAAAAATCATAGTATTTTCCAGTATTGTATCAAACTTTTTAAGCTCTTTCAATATGCACTCTTTTTGCAGAGCGTAGAACAAAGAACGGGAGCCGGACATTGCGTCCGGCTCCCGCACTGCTTTGCTCAAAAAATATTGGATGCGGCCATGATCGCATCATAGGCCCAATAGTCCTGCGGCAGATCCACATAAATGATATCGGTCTTCAGGTCTAACGCGGCCACGCGACCAAAAGCCCGGTTGATGATTACCACGGCTTGCGCACGGGTGATGTAGGCATTGGGATACAATTCGCCGTTCGTGTAGCCGGAAATCCAGCCAAGTGCCGCCGCTTGTGCCATGGGATCAGCGGCAGGTTCTGCAATGGCTCCAGCGGCATCCAGTAGGGCGCACAGGAACTCACGGCGAGTAATGTCCCGTTCTGTGCCAAGCATGTCTGTACCGCCGCTCAACGGCGTTACAGGCAGCCCCAGCCGGGATAGCATAAGTGCCTCGTGTTTAGCTGTCAGATAAGCATCCGGGCGGAAAGTACCGTCCTCGTAGCCGATGATATAAGGGGAGCCGTTGTCCTCCAGTGTTACTGCTTCAACAGGAGTTGCCTCAGGCACATCGCCGGAATCGGAGATTTGCTTCCAAGTGCCGGTGACCTGTGTATCCTGTGCCGGCACAGACAGGATGTTTCCAGAGATTTTCCCACCGTCCGCAGTCCAGCCAGAGAAGCTCATACCGGAAACCGTGCTGGAAATCGCAGGCAGCGTAACGGAGGTTCCGAAGCGATAGAGTGTGCTTTCCGGCAGAGTGGGCGCAGCGTTCGGAGCAGTCCCGTAATACGCAAACGAGACAAGATACCGATCACGGTCATAATAGAGTTTTACAAGAGTGCTGCCGTCGCTTTTAATTTTGGTACTGCCCTCGGCAGTGACACTGCCCGGAGTTTCGGTAAAGCCCTCAAATTCCTTGTGAGGGATACTCCCGCCCACAGAACCCTTGCCACGGAATGTATCTGCCAATGTATAGTCATCATCAGCAGCATTCTGCCAGTAGTATTCAACAGTGTATGGAATATCTGTCCTTGTTGCCCACGCGCCGGTGAGTACCACGGCTGCATCCGGCATGGTAAAACTGCCATCAGCGATGGTCGCGTCGGAGGTTGACCAGCCGTCAAAATCATAACCGGGCAGTGTGGGCGCGTCGGCTACCCGAACAGACTGGCCGACGCGATAACTTGCAGCGCGCGGCAGCTCCGGAGGCATGGCGTCGGTTTCTCCAGAGTAGGCATAAGTAACAGTTTCAATGTTACGGTCATAGTAGAGCTTCAGAAGCGTTGTG
>ERZ781272.685-NODE-685-length-18378-cov-3.628936_pt1 | contig 18378 bp, 19 predicted proteins | sample MGYA00375850_ERZ781272 | MGnify/ENA primary metagenome ERZ781272 (study PRJEB29790, sample SAMN06051246) | human gut metagenome | host: Homo sapiens | place: USA: Cincinnati, Ohio | collected 2013-06-21 | study: EMG produced TPA metagenomics assembly of the Gut...
GCTGTAGTGTATTGGTTATGGAACCTGGCGGGCCGGGCAATATGCTGGAACATGCTCTTCACGCCCAGCTTTCCGCCGCCAAACCATGCAAACAGCGGGAACGCGGTGAAAATGTAAATAAAGCACAGGGGATAGTACACCAGCAGCGCCCGACCATAGGATTCGGTGACCTGAGAACCATAGGATGCCACCAGATCGGCGAAGATGGAAAAGAACGCAATCGGCGCGTAATAGGTGACGATCTTTACGAATTTCAGCATCACGCCGGTCAGATCATCCAGAAACTTACCCACAGGAGAATCCTTGCCGCCGTTGAGGTTCACGGCAAAGCCGAACAGCATGGAGAACACGATCAGCGGCAGCATTGCCCTGCGGCTGAGAAGCCCCACAAAGTCCTCGGCGGTGAAGAAGTTGACGATCATCGTGGACAGGCTGGCGTACTCGCCCAGCTCTTCGGCGGGAATATCGTTCCAGGGGGTCAACACCGGCGGGAAAATCTGCATCAGCACATACATGATGACGGCAGCAATGGCGCCGGTAACCACAAAGGTAAGCACGGTGGTTCCCATAATCTTGCCGGCCCGCTTGCGGCTTTGCATATTGGCAACAGCACTGGAAATAGACGCAAACACCATGGGTACCACAATGCAGAACATCATGTTGATAAACACGGTGCCCAGCGGCTTGAGCACGGAGGCTCCGGCCTGAATAACATTCCCGTCGGCGTCCTCTACCACAGGGTTCAGCCACCCCACAACGGCGCCCAAAACCATCGCCCCCAGCATCACCGCCAGGAACGCATAGTTGTGGGCCACGGACTTCTTTTCCATAACAGTCTTCCTCCTTTATCACACAACTTATTCTATCAGCCGCCCTCAGGCGGCAGGGACGCTCAAAGATGCAGGTCCTCGTCGCAGATTTCGCCCTTGCAGACGATGTTGGTGGGTCCCGTCAGATACAGCGCCGCAATGTGGGAGCCGTCCCGCTCCGCGTCCACGGTGAGCCGTCCGCCGGTCATATCGACCTGTACACCCTGACCGGACACCTTGCCTTGTAACGTCAGCACGGTGACAACCGATCCGGTGCCGGTGCCGCAGGCATAGGTAAAGTCCTCCACGCCGCGCTCAAAGGTTCGTTCATAGACCGCGTCCTCGCCGGTGATCTCATAGAAATTCACGTTGGCGCCCTTGGGGAAAGCGGGATGATTCCGCATGGCGCGGCCCAGTTCCCGCAGCTCGTTTTCGTCCGCGTTGCGCAGATTCCGATACGGAACCACCGCGTGAGGAAGACCCGGATTGCCAAGTTCCACATACGCGCAGGGATATTTGACGCCCTCCACCTCAATGGGATGCTCCAGCCGGACTGTGGAGGGATCGTTGAGACGAATGCGGTAAAGCCGGGAATCCATGCGCCGCCCGGTGATGATGCCCGCCGCCGTCTCCACCGTCTGCGTCTGCCCGGCCAGACCATTTTCATAACCGTACCGGCAGATGCACCGGGCGCCGTTTCCGCACATTTCGCCCACCGATCCGTCGGAGTTGTAAAACAGCATTTTGAAGTCTCCGCCCTGTGTGGGCGCGTCGATCACCATGAAGCCGTCCGCCCCAACGGAAAGGTGTCTCTCGCACAGTGTCTTTGCCATCTCAGGAAACGCCTCCTTGGGAAGACGCTCCTCCAAATTGTTCAGGACAATAAAATCATTGCCCGCGCCGTTCATTTTCCAAAACCGCATCAACGGCGGACCCCCCTTCAATTTTCTTGCTTTATTATATCAGCAGATAACCCGCAATTACACTGGAGAATGTGCTAAATTCCATGCAAAAAGTGCGACGTTATTTACACATTTGGGGAAACATGGATAACCGCACAAGCATCTGTCACAGGCTGTCAAGAATTGCGGATGTCAATGCCGCGGCAAAGGGACAAAAAAGTCAGGCCGCAAAAAGTCTCCGTGGACTTTTTGCGGCCTGACAGTGTCAGTCTTCGCGAATTGCGGAGACGGGACAGGCGTCGATAGCGGACTTCACGGCATCGTCGGGTCCGTCGGCAATGGCCTCCGCCTTGCCGTCCGCATTCATTTCAAATACCTCCGGCACGGAGCTGATGCACAGGCCGCAGCCAATGCAGGTATCCTGATCCACATGAGCGCGCATAAACCTTCCTCCTTTTTTGTCGGCGGCTTCAGCCGCCCTGCACAGTAGTATGCCCGGCACGCGGAATTCTTTTCGCGTAATCGGCAGGCGATTCCCCGCGGTATGGCGGAGCAGGCAGAAAGTCGGATTGTATGTATGCTTTCAAATGAGCAGGATTGAGACAGCGCCGCGTATTACGCGGCGAACGCCTTAAAAGACAAGATTGGCAAGATAAAAGAGCAAAAATGTATGGGCGGGATAGAAGAAGTAGAAAAACCATTTCATGCCCCGGCCCTTTTCTCCGTTGTAGCGAAGCATGAACGGCAGGGCCAGAACCATAAACCACTGGAGCGGAAAACCGAAATCCGACAGCAGCATTTCCTCGCTGAACTGATAGATGCAAAAGATCACGTATACCGCCGTTAAAAGCTCCCTGCGTTCTTTCACAAAATACATGGCAACGCCCAACGCGACAAACGCAAAGCCGTATTCGTTTAGCGCCAAATTGGGCGTAAGCCCGCTTTGAATATCGCCGCTGACCATCCGCAGGATAGGGAACAGTCCGGGAACGACGAAATAATAGGCCAGCTGGGATAAAAAGATGATACCCAACAGCCAGATTCCCCGATTGCGATCTGTCTGGATCAGCTCGATGGCGCTGATGAGAACGCCCACCCAGAAGAGAGATATAAAAATATCGTGGTTGCCATACATTTGTTCCGCATTGAAAGTCGCGTCGATCCAGCAGCGGAACAGCGTCATGGCGACACTCATGAGATACAGCCGCAGCAGAAATTTTTTACGGCTGCGGGTATAGTGATATCCCCACACCATACAAAACAGAAACAGCGGATAGGAAATTCTCCCCAGCAGACGGAGAACAACCGCTCCCGGCAAATCCTCAAAGTACAACCCGATGTGGTCGATCACCATCAGCGCCAGCGCAAGGCATTTAAGAGTAAAGGTACTCACGCCGCCCCCTTATTATGCGTGCTGTCCGGAGGTTCGCGCCGCCAGCGCCGTCTGGGGATTCTCCCGGGCGCACTCCTCGTTTTGATAGGGCAGCCCCTCCAGTTCATAGATCGTACGCAGAATCCGGCCCATGGCGGCGATGCTGCGGCCCCGAGCCACGGCCAGCCCGCCTGCGGCGGGAGAGGGAACGGAGCCGTCAAGAAGGCCCGTGACCTTGCGCAAAAAGTCCCAGTCGTCCTTGGCCTTGCAGACGGATACGCCGTCGGTCAGCCAGTCCCGATACACCGGAATGTTGCGCACCACCGTGGGAATTCCGCAGGCCAGTGCCTCCAGCACCACAATGCCCTCCGTCTCCTCATGGCTCATAAAGGCAAACACATCGCATCCGCAGTATGCGTCCCGCAGTTCCTCCCTGCCCACATAGCCGGGGAAGGTCAAATTGGACGGAGCCTCGGCAATGGCCCGGCGGATCTCTTGGGGCACCAGATCCAAATTCGTATAGCCGAACCAGAAAAAGCGAACATCCGGCAGTTTCCGGGCCATGTCCACAAACTCAAGAAGGCCCTTGCGGGCGATGTAGTGTCCCACGGAGAGGACGACCTTCTCCTGCTCGCCCAGACCGTATTTCTCCCGAAACGCTTTGCGCCGGGCGGCGGAGGGGGCAAAGAACTCTGTGTCCACGCCGTTGCTCAGGGCGTAGATAGGACGGCGAACGCCATAACTCTCCAGCAGCTGCTTGGAGTAGGGCGTGGGTGTGATGACCACATCGCCTCGCTCATAGCAAAACTTGATCCACCGGCGGAACAGCGGCGCCAAAAGATTGGAACCTTTAAAGGAATTGCGAAAATCCTCCTCGGTGGAGTGGCCGTAGTACACCACCTTTTTTCCGGCCAGATGGGCGCGAAGCGCCGCCAGCGGTGCGTCGGGCAGAACCGTGTTGATATGAATCGTCCGGGCCGATTGGGCAGAGCGATCCGTTGCGTCCACACCCACGGCGGACAGCATTTCTTTTTGGTGGAGTACAGCCTGACCCACGCCGCTGCGGCGGACCAAGGACAAAGAACCGGCATATAATTGGATACTCATGGTAAATTTCCTCCGTTTCAGGGCGCAACAAACCAGAGTGGGTCAAAGAGGGGCCCACCCTGTCGTGCGGTTTTTAATTGGAATCGCTCCGCGTTTTAGCTGCCGGAGCTTGGAAAAGAATTGAAAAGCGGGGCGCTTTTTCAGCGCTAAGATCGGCTAAAACAGCGCCGCCGCTTGCTGGAATACCACGTTCAGTCCCAGAGAGTACAGGGCGATGGAGGCAGGCTTTCCCAGCAGGATAATGGAGGTAAACCGCCCCAGCCGCATGGGAGTGGTGCCCGCCAGATAACACAGGAAGTCGTCCGGAGCCACGGGAAAGAAAATGGCGGCGGCAAACAGCACGTCGAACCGACGGGAGGTCCATGCCTCATATTTTCTGATCGTCTCCGGTTTAAACATCGTGGCAAGCAGCGGGCGGCCATAGAGCTTGGCCAGAAGAAACGCGGCGATGGAGCCCACGCAGATTCCCACGTAATTGTATACAAATCCCATCCACGGGCCGAACAGCAAAACTCCGCCCAGACATCCCAGCCCGCCGGGCAGGATGGGGATCACCACCTGCACCGCCTGAAACGCCACAAATATCAGTGCGCCCAGCGCGCCAAAACCGGTGATATAGGCCCGCAGCGCCTCCTGCGAGGTGAACAGCTGATGCTGCCAGCCGTAAACCACCAGCAGTGCGCAGCCAATCAGGCCCAAAACGGTGCAGAGGTTCAAAAGCGCCTTGGCATTTACATTTACGCGGTTTGGCATAGTCCCTCCCCTTCAATCGCGGCGGCATAGACTTCCGTGACACGGCTGACAAAATTCGCCGCGGAGAAGTTTTGCCGGGCGCGCTCTGCGGCGGCAACACGCATGGATGCACGGAGTTGCTCGTCCGCCAAAAATTCCTGCAAATGTGCGGTAAACTCTCTGCCATTTTCAAACTGCCAGCCGTCAACGCCGTTCTCTATCACCCCGGAAAGGCAATCGTCCTTCCGGCACAGGGCAGGCAGACCCGCCGCCAGTGCCTCAATATAGGTGAGTCCCTGCGTCTCGCTGGTAGAGGCGCTGACAAAAAGGTCCCCCAGCCGATAATAATCCGCCACCTGCGCGGGCTTCACCATTCCGGCAAATACCACCCGGTCGCGCAAGTTCAAATCCCGGACGGACTCTTCCAGCGTCTGGCGGTAAGGCCCGTCTCCCACTAAAAGGAGGGTGATGTCGTTTCGTTTCAGTTCGGCAAGGCAGGCCAGCAGCTCTTCCACATTCTTCTCCTTGGCCAGACGGCCCACATAGGTCAGAACGAAGTTGCCCTCTGGGATGCCCAGCTTTGCTTTCAGCTGATGGAGATAAACCCCGTCGGACAGACCGGCAAACCGGCTCAAATCAATCCCCGTGGGAATCACGCATACCGGACGGCTGACGTGATACCCCTCCAGAATACCCCGCACCTTTTCCGTAGGCGCAATCACACAGGAGGTCTGGGCAATGACATGGCGGGAGAACAGCGCCACCATCCGCCGGCCCCAAGCCCGGCTGGGCGAAAAGTAATGGGTATAGTCCTCGTAAACCGTGTGATAGGTGTGGACAATGGGAGCGCCGGTGTGCTCGCTGATCTTCCGAGCCAGCAAAAAGGTGGAAAATTCACACTGTGTATGAATAATATCAGGCTGCCAGCGAATCAGCTCCTGCACTTGGCGAGTGGCCAGCGCGGTGCGCAGCCGGGCACCGGGATAAATCAGTCCCGCACTCATAGCGCCCACATAGGTGACCTTGTCCCGGACCCGGGTATGCAGGGACTGAGACAGCGTCAGAACCCGGACCTCGTGGCCCTGAGCCTCCAGTTCCCGTTGGAGATTCAGTACCGAAGTCACTACACCGTTGACAATGGGGGCGTACCAGTCGCTTGCAATCAAAACTTTCATAAAAGGAACCTTCCTTTCCAGCACAGGTGGATTTATCTCAGGCGCGCGGCTCTTTTAGGCCGATCCGCGCTATATCTTCTACTCTATAAACGAGGGAAACAGGGAAAACGCTTCATATTTTGAAAATTTTTGTGGAGACGGCGACATTTTGCGCCGACACGGGTTTAAAAAGCAGAAAACTGTACTAGCTGTATTAATACGGTTAGTCTAGTACGAAATTGCAAGAATGTCAAGAGGAAATACGAAAAAACTGTGTTATATCTTTAGTACATGAATACAATAACACAGTCATTTGAAATGTCAAGTGGCTGTTCGGTAAAACTTGGGATAATTTTTACCAAATTCGTTCATAAAAGGGGCAAACAGAGCTTTTCAAGTGGACAAAAAGCCCTGCTTGCCTTTTTTCGTCAGGAAAGTTATAATTATAAAAACAAACCTTTCGCTTATTATCGACAGATTTGCGGAAATTTTGCGTCAAACATATAAAAATTTTAAAAAAGAAAAGCGGCGGAATGGAGAGCATCTATGGGAATACACAGCGCGCTGGAGGATCGGTTTACCCATCTGGTTCTTTTTGACACAGAGACAACGGGCATTGATCCCACGCGAGAGGAAATCATTGAAATTGGCGCGGTCAGTATCACTGCCGGAGAAGAGGACAGCAGCTTCAACGCGCTGATCCGTCTTTCGCCGTCGCGGACTCTGCCGCCCTTTATCACAGAGTTGACCGGAATTACAGCGGAACAGCTGGACCGCACAGGCATTGAAAAAACGACGGCTGCGGAGTCCTTCTGCAAGCTGCTGGAACGGGAAGACACGCTGCTTGTGGCTTACAACGCCCAGTTCGATCTGAATTTTATCTATTACTTACTGCGGGAGCAGGGCCGGACTGCAAGCCTGAAAAATCTGAAATTTCTGGATGCGCTGACAGTCTATAAAGACCGGCGGGACTACCCGCACAAACTGAAGGATGCCATTGCAGCCTATGGCTTGGAAGGTGAAGTGGAAAACAGTCACCGGGCCGTGGACGACGCCCGGGCCATGACAGCGCTGCTGTGGGCCCTGGCGAAGGAAAAAGATGACCTTTTAGAGTATGTGAACCTCTTCGGCTATCATCCGAAATACGGGGTATCCGGAAAGCGAATTTCCTCCATTACCTATATGCCTCAAGGATTCCGGCGAGACATACCACTCTATGAGCGGGCGCGGAACGAAAGCAGCGCCGCCCAGAATGTTTGAATCTGAAACCAGAACATTTTTAAGTGGATGTTGCAACTGCACTGGCCTTTTCCTACCAATCTGGTACAGTATAGGTAAGTTTTTACAGGAAGAGGAGGCGCAGGCCATGGCAATGAAATCCCTTTGCCCGGAGTCCATCTTAGCAGACCCGGCGGGTGACCGGCGGGAGTCCCGACGGGTGGAACAGTACCGCATCAGCAGCAAGGCGATCTATTTCAAGGCGTTTCCCAGCGAGAAATACCTGCCCTTTCAGGCGGTGGAACGGGCTTGGACGCAAAAGTCCAGCGTGCCGCTGACCGGCTGCTGCGGAAAAGAATTGCCGGTGGTGGTTCTGCGGGTGAAATATTCCGGGGGCTATTACCAGAATTTCACCTTTGAAAAGCAGGAGAGCGCCGATCAGGTGTTGGCTGCGCTGCATGAGGCGCGGCCCGAGGTTCCGCAGGAACCGGAGAAGTGAATCGAGTTGACACGCAAAAAGGGCCGCAGGCAATGCCTGCGGCCCTTTCGTTTATTCAGCTCAGTACTTGTTTTGAATTACCTCGGAGACTTTGCCGGACGCAATCTCCACATACCGCACAAATAAGGCCACCTTGTTTTCCTCGTCCAGCGCGTTCCAAATCTGCGCGGCAAAGGCCGCCGCGTCCGGCGCGTTCAGCGCCACGGAGCGCGGCTCTCCCTCGAAGGAGGGCAGCGGATTCCCGTCCCCCTGATAGGTGTGGATAAAGTGCCCCACACCGGCCTTGGGCGCGTCATATTCAAAGAAATATCGGCAGCAGCAGCTCTCGTCCCCGTTCAGGGACTTCAAGATGGACAGATTATAGCTGTAATCCGGCTTCAAAACGCCGCTTATGCGCGGCGTCCAGTTGGGTCCGTCCGGCTCAAAGGCGCGGGTGACCAGCGCGTGCCGATAGCAGTGCCCCGCCGCCAGCGCGTCCCGGATGGTGTCGGTCTGGTCGCCGTTGGTAACGATGGTTTTCCCCTCAAATTCCCGGACAGGATGATAGATAATCAGGCTGGGGTCCGTCATTTTCCCGGGGTCCTGCGCCTGCGTGCGGATACCGTCCTCCGTTTTCACAAAGACCCGATTCCGGGAATTTTCGCTGCGGCCCATGATAAAGTAAGCCAGAATCGCGTGCCGGTTGTCGGCGCTGCGGCCCAGCAGAACACCCCGGCCCGGATAACGGTTGGCGCGGAGCAGGGTTTCCATATTTTGCAGTTCCATGGCGTTCTCCTTATTTTAATAGCTTTTTCCGCGCTTGATAGTCGGGCATATATCGATGAATCAGCGCGTAAAATTCTTTTCCGTGGTTTTTATAGCGGATGTGCGCCAGCTCATGAACCACCACCGCGTCAATGGCCTCGTCGGGGGAGCGCATCAGGTAGCAGGAAAAACACAGGCTGTTTTTCGCGCTGCAGCTGCCGTACCGCTTTTGTGCGGAAGTAACCTTCAGCCCGGTGGGCGAAAGGCCCATGACTTCCGCATAGTGCGCCACCTTGTCCGGCAGAACAGCTCTGGCCCTCGCTTTCAGCGCGTCGATCTCCTCCTCTGTGGGAGGCGGTCCCGCCTGAGCGGCCCGCTGCCGGACCTTTGCCATATGACGCTCGATCCAAGTCTGATTCCGGGCGACAAAATCCCGAATGGTTCCTTCTGAACAGCGCAGCGGCGCGCGCACCAGCAGGCGGCAGTCCCTTGTAATCTCCAGCGCCAGCGTCCGTCGGCGGGAGCGAATGAGCGTATAATTCTCCATGCAGTTTAAAATACCACAGTACCCCAAAAAACGCAAGGAAAAGGTTCTCCCCGCTCCGTTTTGTGGAAAATGCTTCTTGTAAAAACGCCTCTGACGCGGGACCATTCGCCACCCTGCCGCATAGGATGGAACGTCCCCGGAACCACTCCGGGGGATGAACCAGAAAAGAGGGATCTGCCTTGCATATCAATGAAGCCTATGAGCATACGCCCATTTTGCCCTATTCAGACGATCAGGTTTCCTGCCCCGTGACCGGCTGTGCCAAAACCGGAACGCAGTGCGTGAATGTCAGCCAGCCTGTGGTTCTGACCCCCGTTGCCACGGTGGGTACAGTGACGACCTTCTGCACCGGAGTCCCCACGGTGACCTGTGTCACCAACTCGGCAGGCACCGCCTGCACCGTGACGCTGACTCAGCGGGTCTGCGCCTCGATCCCCGTGACCTTCGGCGTGAATCATACCGATGGCGACCCCACCATCAGCTGCGCCGCTGCTTTTGGCGACGGCGCAGGCGCGGACTCCTCCTGTGTCTGCATCGAATAAGCAGCCCTTTCATAAAGCCGTGGGCGGCGTCGCTTTGCGACGCCGCCCTCAGTTTTCAGGGAGAAGAGCACTCTTTAGCCGCTTTTCCAAGGAAAAACCAGCGAAATCCATATTGCCAGAATGGGGGCGAGCGGGTATACTAAAACACAATGGAAACTTGGAAACATAGGCGGGAAGGCCCGCTGTACGAAAGGATGGCGTCTATGAGCGCGTATGCTGAAATGAGCAAGCAGAACCTGCTGATTGAGCAGGAGCGAGTGTCCCGTCAATTTGAAACGCTCCGCGACCGGAAGCTGAGCCTGAACATGGCCCGGGGCAAGCCCGGAAAAGCCCAATTGGACTTGGTCAGCGAAGAGCTGCTACATGCTTTGAAATCACCGGCAGACTATGTGTCCGACGGAATTGACTGCCGCAATTACGGCGAGCTTTCGGGCTTGCCCGCTGCCCGCCGCCTCTTCGCGGAGATTTTGGGCTGCAAGCCGGAGCAGGTGTTTGCCGCGGGCAACTCCAGCCTCCAGTTGATGTATGACACAATTTCCAAGGCATATACCCACGGACTTTTGCACAGCGAGCGTCCCTGGTGCAAAGAGGCTCGTGTGAAATGGCTCTGCCCCGCTCCCGGCTATGACCGTCACTTCAAAATTACAGAGTCTTTCGGATTTGAGCTGGTTGCCATTCCCATGACGGAAAACGGCCCGGATATGGACGCGGTGGAATCCGCCGTTCAGGACCCGCAGGTGAAAGGCATGTGGAACGTACCGAAATACTCCAATCCGGACGGGATCATCTATTCGGAGGAAACGGTGCGGCGCACCGCCGCGTTTCATCCCGCCGCGCTGGATTTTCTGCTGATGTGGGACAACGCCTACTGCGTTCACGAGTTCGAGGGGGCGTTCGTTCCTTTCCCGGATATTCTGAGCGAATGCGAAAAGACGGGAAATCCCGACATGGTATTCGAGTTCGCGTCCACCTCTAAAATCACGCTGCCCGGAGCGGGCGTGGCGTGCTTCGCCTGCTCCGAGGCCAACATGGACTATGTGAAAAAGCTGATTGGGGTGCAGGCCATCAGCTTTGACAAGGTGAATCAGCAGCGCCATGTGCTGTATTTAAAGGACAAGGCCCACACGCTGGAGCTGATGCGCCGCCACGCGGAAGTGCTGGGGCCCAAGTTCCGCTGCGTCACGGACGCGCTGGAAAAAGAGATTGCCCCGCTGGGCATCGCCTCCTGGCAGCGGCCCAAGGGCGGCTACTTCGTCTCCCTCAACGCCATGCCCGGCACAGCCAAGCGGACACTGGACCTGTGCAAGGCTGTGGGCGTCACCATGACCTCTGCCGGGGCCACCTTCCCCTATGGAAAGGACCCGCAGGACAGCAACATCCGCATCGCCCCTTCCCTTCCCCCGCTGGAGGAACTGGAGCAGGCGGTAGAGGTGCTGTGTGTCTGTCTAAAGCTGGCGGCACTGGCGAAGATTCTGAAATGAAATACGTTGGAAGTGTGTACCGTCCCCCCTCCGAGGCCCGGAGCCTCATTGTTCAGGTGACTTACGGGTGCAGCCACAACACCTGCGCCTTTTGCAACATGTATAAGGAAAAGCGGTTTGCTATCCGGCCGCTGGAGGAAATTCTGGCGGACTTCCGGGAGTCCCGGAAGCTCTATCCCGCCGTGAAGAAAATCTTTCTGGCCGACGGGGACGCACTGGTGCGAAAGGCCGGGGAGCTGGAAACCATTCTGGACACGATTCGTTCCCTGTTCCCGGAGTGCATCCGCGTGACCTGCTACGCCTCGCCCGACAGCGTGAACATCCGCACGGACGAGGAATTACAGACTCTTCGGGCCAAGGGGCTGAGCATGGTCTACATGGGCCTTGAATCCGGGTGCGACGCGGTTTTGGAAAAGATGCGAAAGGGCCACAACGCGGCCTTCATCGTGGAGATGGGGAAGAAGATCCGTCGAAATGGCATCCCCCTCTCCGTCACCGCCATCACCGGCCTTGGCGGGCCAGCACTTTTGGAGCGCCACGCGGTGGAGACGGCGGCAGCCTTCAACTCCATGAACCCGGAGTACATCGGGATGCTGACGCTAATGGTGGAGCCGGGAACGCCGCTTTTCGACTGGGTACAAGAGGGGTCCTTTCAATTGCTGACCCCGGCGGAGGACCTGCGGGAAACGCGGCTGCTGGTGGAACATTTGGACAGCCCCGGTAGCGTGTTCCGCATGAACCACGCCAGCAATTATCTGGTGCTCCGGGGTACGCTGAACGCCGATAAGGCCGCCATGCTGGCGGCGATTGACCAAGCCGCGGCGGACATGTCCCTGCTGCGGCCGGAGGAATGGCGCGGTCTTTAAACAGATGCGACGCAAGTGGAAAATTTTGTGGCAGCTTAAAGAAAAATACTCTTGACATCCGCTGCAAAATCGGATAGGATATTCCCAATCATGAGGGAGTAGCCGGCACAGAAATGTGCATCCGCTGGCGTCAATACGGGCAGAATTTCTGCCCCGCTTCGGATCGAACTGGCGAGACTTTTGAGCAAACGCTTTGGCGTTGGCGCAAAAGTCTCGCTTTTTTTGCGTCGGCCGGTAGGAAAGGAAAGAAGAACAATGGCAGATAAAAAAGAAATCTGGCAAAAGACAAGAGTGGAGCTGTTCCGCGACCTCAGCTGCACCGAACAGGGATTGACGGGGGAGGAAGCCGCAACGCGCCTCCAACAGAACGGTCCCAATGAGCTGCGTGCAGAAAAGCAAAAGTCCACGGTCCGCATTTTTCTGGAGCAATTTGCGGACTTTCTGGTTATTTTGCTGATCGCGGCAGCGGCAGTGTCTATCGCGCTGGGAGACGCGGAGAGCGCTGCGGTCATTTTAGCGGTCATTACGATGAACGCGGTGCTGGGCACGGTTCAAACCGTGAAGGCCGCCGCATCGCTGGAAAGTCTCAAGCGGATGTCCGCCCCGACGGCCAAAGTGCTGCGGGACGGCGTGGTAATAGAAATTCCGGGACGGGACGTTACCGTGGGCGACGTGGTGTGTCTGGACGCGGGCGACGCAGTGTGCGCCGATGGGCGGCTGCTGGACTGCGCGGCGCTGAAAGCGGACGAAAGCGCCCTCACCGGTGAGAGTCTGCCGGTGGAAAAGGACCCCCAAGAGGTCGCCGGAGACGCGCCTTTGGGCGACCGGAAGGACATGGTGTACTCCGGCAGCTTCATCACCTATGGACGCGGACGTTTTCTGGTCACCGGCGTGGGAATGGACACGGAGATGGGCCGCATCGCGGCGCTGCTGAAGGCCGCTGGGGAAAAGAAGACGCCTCTGCAAGTAAGCCTTGACCAGTTTGGCAAAAAGCTCTCCCTCTGCATCTTGATTCTCTGCGGCATCCTGTTCGCCGTCAGCGTATTCGTGCGGAACGAGCCGGTGATGAACGCGTTCCTCTTCGCCGTGGCGCTGGCCGTGGCGGCCATTCCGGAGGCGCTTTCCTCCATCGTCACCATCGTCCTCTCCTTCGGCACCCGAAAGATGGCGAAGGAAAACGCGATTATCCGGAAATTGCAGGCAGTGGAAGGCTTGGGCAGCGTATCCGTTATCTGCTCTGATAAAACAGGCACCCTGACGCAGAACAAGATGACCGTGCAAAAGCTCTACGCAAAAGGAAAGATCATCCCGGTAGAAGAGGCGGATTTCGGCGATCCCCTGCAAGAGCCGCTGCTGCGCGCCGCCCTGCTTTGCAGCGACGCGACGGTGAACGAAAACGGCGAGGTGGGCGATCCCACGGAAACCGCGCTGGTGCGCCTCGGCGAGCGGTTCAGCTTTGACGAGGAGGAGACTCGCCAAAAGTACCCCCGCCTAACGGAGATTCCTTTTGACTCCGACCGAAAGCTGATGTCCACGGTTCACCAGCTCTCCGGCGGACTCATGATGATGACCAAGGGCGCGGTAGACGTGCTGTTGGACCGCACCCACATCTCTCAGGAGGAGCGGAAGGAAATTGAGGCCGTCAACGAGCAGTTTTCCCGGGAGGGACTGCGTGTGCTGGCTTTCGCCTGCCGAAAGGTGGATGCCCCGTCGGTCAATTTGGGCGATGAAAACGGATTGGACTTTCTGGGACTGATTGCCATGATGGACCCGCCCCGGGAAGAGTCCGCCCGGGCGGTGGCAGAGTGCGCCGCCGCAGGTATTCGTCCGGTGATGATCACCGGTGACCACCGGATCACCGCCGCGGCCATCGCCAAAAAGATCGGTATTCTGACCGAGGGCACCGAAGCCGTGGACGGCGCGGTGATCGACACGATGAGCGACGAGGAGCTGAAAGCATTTGTGCCCAAGGTCAGCGTTTATGCCCGGGTGTCTCCGGAGCATAAAATCCGCATTGTGCGGGCTTGGCAGGAGCGGGGAAATCTTGTGGCCATGACCGGCGACGGCGTGAACGACGCCCCGGCCCTGAAGCAGGCGGACATTGGCGTGGCCATGGGCGTCACCGGCACAGAGGTGGCGAAGGACGCCGCCGGAATGGTGCTGGCGGACGACAACTTTGCCACCATCATCCGGGCTGTGGAAAACGGCCGGGGCGTGTACGCCAACATCAAGCGAGCCATTCAGTTCCTGCTCTCCGGCAACATGGCGGGAATTTTGACGGTGCTGTACGCATCCTTGGCGGGACTGCCGGTGCCCTTCGCGGCGGTTCACCTGTTGTTTATCAATCTGCTGACGGACAGTCTGCCCGCCATCGCGCTGGGTCTGGAGCCGCAGAGCGAGGACGTGATGCTTCAAAAACCCCGTCCCCGGAGCGAGGGAATCTTAACAAAGGATTTCCTTACCAACGTGGGTGTGGAGGGCTGCGTCATTTCCCTTGCCACCATTGTCGCGTTCCACATCGGCCTTTCCGCCGGCGGAGCGGCCACCGGCAGCACCATGGCGTTTGCAACCCTGTGTCTGAGCCGCCTGTTCCACGGGTTCAATTGCAAATCCGCCCACCCCGTTCTGTTCACGAAGAAGTTCTTCAATAACCGCTATTTGTTGGGTGCTTTCGCTGTTGGCGGACTGCTGCTGGGAAGCGTCTTGATGGTTCCGGCGTTGGAGCCGCTGTTCAGTGTGGCGGCGCTGTCTGCGATGAATCTGGGCGCTATCGTGGGTCTGGCCTTTGGCAGCATGGTCGTCATTCAGATTCTGAAAGCCCTTCGAAAGAAATAAGATTCTGATTGAAAATCTTTTATTCGTTCTTTTTAAAGCGGCCTCTGCCCTTTCGGGCAGAGGCCGTTTTACTTTGTTTCCGCCTTTGAACGAAGACTGCGCTTCGCTCCCTTTCCCCTCTTCCTTAGGCCGGAAGTCGTGAAAGGGAAAAGATACCTCATCGGTCAAATCCCAGATACAAGCACCCACCGATCACGATAAACACCCACAAATCATAGCGAAGCAGCTTGCCGAGCAGTGTATATAGTGCACGGATGGGACTCGTCCCGCCGCTGACTCCCCAAACGATTCCGCCCCAGATCAAAACCAACAGCACAATGCCCGCCACACAAAATGCCAGCCGAATCCCCCGCCGCTTGATGCGGATATCTTTCCAGATAGACAGCGTTCCCAGTCCCAGGCCGGCCAGTGCCAGTCCCGCCATCGGGCGGGCAGTGGCGCGGTAAATCAAGCCGGGCAGAACCTGATACGTCCGCGCCTGCAACGTCTTGAGCTGAGGAACCAGCGTCAGCTCAAGCACCACCCAAACTACTAAAATCACGGCGCAGACAGCCGCGAACGCGATCCGCTCTCGGCGGCGGTTCGGATAGGGAACCTCCACCGGACGCACACCGTAAATCAGGCCGTTTACATCCGTGCCCAGTGCCTGCGCCAGCTCCGTCAATGTCTCGATGTCGGGCTGCGTTTTGCCCGTTTCCCACGAGGAGATGGTCTGACGGGTAACGTGCAGCTGCTCCGCCAGCGCATCCTGTGTCAGATTCCGCTCCCTCCGCAGTCCTCTCAGATTTTTTGTAATTGCGTTCATTTCATCAGCTCCTGTCACCATCCTAGCAAACCGGCGAAAAAAAGTCACGCAAGGAATCCTTGCACTCCGATAAATGCAGTGAAAAGCCGGGCTTTGCCCGGCTTTTCGCTGTTTTATTCTCCTTGTGTCTGCGCCGCCGCGCCGCCCAGATCCACGTCTCCCGTTCCGGCGGAGGCGGGGGCCCTCGGGGCGCCTGACGCGCCGCCCCGCCCCAAAACCTTTTCCAAGCTGGCGGTGTCCCGGTGAAGCATCGTCTCCATCACCCGGATATCGCTGTCCACATCCATGGCATCCGACTTATACAACTCGTCCAGCTGGTGTTCAAACCCCGCTACGATGGAATCCATAGTCTTTTCAATGCGCTGCTTCGCCTGACGCAGGTTTTCCCCCTCCACGCCCGCGGCATCGAACTCCGCATAGGCGTCCAGCAGCTTTTGAGTGGTGGGTAGATAGTAATTCAGGAACGTATCAATGCGGCTGCGCTTTTTCGGATCTTCCTCCACCGCGCGAAAAATGCGGGCGGTGATCTCTTCCAGCCGGTCGATTTTAGCGGTCAGCATCGGGTCGGCGATCCGGTCGTTGGCTCGGCGGATATTTCGCAGAATGCCGGAATATCCTTCCTCCGTCTCCTTGGGCGCTTCTTTGGGCGGTTCCTTGGCGGCGGACTGGGCCTCCCGCCGGCGCTTGAGTTCCGCATCCGCCTGACTGCTGCGGAAGAAGTATCCCAGCCCCTGATCGAGATATGCCCGACCGCCGAAATACCCTTTATCAATCATCTTTCCAAGGTCTTTTCCAATTCTTCTTTCGGACCAGCCCAGTTTCCTGCTCAAATCCGCCAGCGGGACGGCTTCAGCGTCTCCCATCACCGCCAGATACCGGGCATAGCGGCGCATATTGGCGTCCATTTTAAGTCCGCCGCAAAACATGCCCAAGCCGCCCACCGCGATGGCCATATATTGCAGCAAATCCCAGATGAAGCCGGACACATAGCCTGAAAACACCATGTTCGCCGGGTCGCTTGCGGAGAGCAAACCCACCGCCATCATGATGATGCCGATAATTTTCAGCGTTCGGGCATTGGACTTCTTGATCGCCGGAGACTTCACCATATTCTGCGCCGCGGTTCTGGCGCGACTGTCCGCCGCCGCATGGCGGGCAGCGTGTCCCTGCTCTCCCGCGTAATTCACCTGCAGGGGGGGTGGAACGGCAGCACTCCGCTTCTTTTTATTGTCGTTCCCAAACAGCTTTGAAAACAGCAGAAACAACGCCACAGGCCAAACGCCGATGGCGAACAGGAATACGATCAGCGCCCAAGAACCCCAGCCGCCCTCCTTCTGTTCCCCACCTTGGTTTCTACTCGGCATTGTCCTCACTCCTCTTTTTTCTTTAACTTTTCCTTAGACCCGTCAGGCCGCTGAAGGTACGTGTGATCCAGCTGACCCTGTAAATTTCCCAGCACCGCGTCCACATACTCCCGGCGCAGCGCGGCGCGCTCCTGCTCCTCCTGCTGCGTCAGTCCCTCCGGGGACTTGGCCTTGCGGGCCAGTTCGTTGATGCGGTCGATCTTTGTTTGCTCCATAGCTTCCTCCTGCTCAGGCATCTGCGCGTTCCCGCACAAACACCAAATCCATTTCCTCAACGTGTCCCGTGCCTCGCTGAACCGCCGGAAGCCAGCCTGCGTACCGCCAGCCCTCCGCAGCACGGCGGAGGATGCCCTCCCGGTGGCCCTCCGTCTCAATGCCGATTCCGCCGAAGATGCTGTATCCGCCCATCTCCGCGTGAACGCGCTCAAATTCATATTCCAGCATGTCCAGCTCCTTATCCATAGCGTTTGAGGACGATGGAGGTGCGTCCCTTCTTCGTCACGCCGCCTACCGCCTCCACCAGAAACTTTCCAAGTCCCCGCGCAGAGACGGTGTCCCCCTCCGCCAAAAGCCGATCCGGCTTTGTGCACTCCTGCCAGTTCACCTGAACTTTGCCGCTTTCAATCAGCGACGCAGCCTTGCCACGGGCCATCTTAAAGCCGGTGGATGCCACGGCGTCCAGCCGCAGACTCATCACCGTGTCCCGAACTTCCTGACAGCTCTCCTCCGGCGCGGACAGCTCCGATACGTCGATGGCGCTGACACTCAGTTTCGCCCGGCCCGCCTGATCCCAGCTTTGGAGTAAAAAGTCCGCCACTCCCTCCAACACGATCAGGTCGCAGGACTCCTTCCCCGCCAAAATATCCCCCGTTTTCTCCCGGGTGATGCCCATGCCCATGAGGCTGCCCAAAATGTCCCGGTGCGTCAAATCGTACTCCGGGCGGTATTTCGCCCGCAGGCACCGAAGAGGGCTTTGCTCCGCCGCGCTCTCTTGATCCAGCCAATCGGGCAGAAACAGAAAAATTCTGCGCTCCGCGCCCTCATAGCCGCCGAGAGATACGTACTCCGTTTCCCGCGCTCCTGCCAAGCGCAGCAGCGTCTCGGCGGAGGCCCGCTCCTGCGGAGAGAGGAAATCCGTGGCCGTGGGAATATTGCGGTTGCGGCTCTGTTCCAGCTTGTCCAAAACGCGGGCCAGTATCAGCCGCTCGTCGCCGCTTTTTGCCGCCTTGTCCAGCAGCTTCGTTTTATCCATGCTGTAACTCCTGTGTGTGATAGAGCGCCGCGTAGGCGCCGTTTTTCGCCAGCAGTTCCTCGTGAGGCCCCTGCTCCACGATTTCACCGTTCTCCACCACCAAAATCCGGTCCGCGTTGCGGACGGTGGAGAGCCGGTGGGCAATAATC